>Ga0134100_1000785_pt1 | contig 34194 bp, 26 predicted proteins | sample 11_taG_2_FD_94444 | JGI IMG/M metagenome (GOLD analysis project Ga0134100, IMG submission 94444) | Switchgrass degrading microbial communities from high solid loading bioreactors in New Hampshire, USA - 11_42_5_180_A3 metaG | ecosystem: Engineered > Bioreactor > Semi-continuous > Anaerobic >...
TGCAAAGGTTGTCGAGGTTAAGCCCGGGAGCGTTGTCTATGAATTAAACGGTGAGAAATTATCCGTTGAAGCAGAAAAGGTTCTCATGAGCATCGGACGCCGCGCCGTTACTGAAGGAATTGGGCTTGAAAACATAGGTGTTGAGCTTGACAGGGGACGTATAAAAGTGGATGAAAGAGGAAAGACCAATGTCCCTGAAGTATATGCAGCGGGTGATGTAAACGGAGTTTCTATGTTGGCTCATACAGCTTACCGTGAAGCTGAAGTATGTATCAACAATATGTTAGGCAAAAAGGACAAAATGAGATATAATGCAATTCCGTCGATAATTTACACTAATCCTGAAGTTGCAGGGGTTGGTGAAACTGAGGAAACAGCAAAGAAGAAAGGCATTGATTATGAAGTAGCAAACCTGTCAATGCGCTACAGCGGAAGATATCTTGCTGAGAATGAAGGCGGCGATGGCATTTGCAAGGTGCTTATTGATAAGAAGTACCGCAAGGTAATTGGCGTTCACATGATAGGCAATTACTCTTCAGAAATAATTTACGGCGCAGGCCTTATGATTGAAACAGAAATGAGAGTGGATGATATTAAGGAATTGGTATTCCCGCATCCTACTGTTTGTGAAATTATCCGGGAAGGGATCTTTTCACTTGATTGATAAATACTTTTTTCTTGGTATATAAATATCCTTTATCAATAAAATTTTGAAAACTATTGAGTTTTCATTAAAAAGGAGACGAACGATATGGCAAAACAATTATTTGTTGATCCGAATGAAATAAGGAAAAGTGGTAAAATCACTTTTCAGGACATTCCAGTAAATCAGTATAATAAGACGATTGAAGAAGAAAAGGCTAATTTCAGTACAGATGACTTCCTGAGAATCTACAGAGATATGACAATTATCAGGGAATTTGAGACAATGCTGTATTCCATAAAAACAACCAATGAATACAACGGAGTACAGTATTTCAACCCGGGACCGGCTCACCTTTCCACTGGACAGGAAGCATCTGCCGTAGGTCAGGCATACCTGCTTGGAACTGAGGACTTTATATTTGGTTCCCATAGAAGCCATGGCGAAATACTTGCAAAAGGATTATCTGCAATTCAAAAATTGTCCGATGATGAACTCATGGACATAATGAAGAGCTATTTTGACGGAGAAATCCTGAAGATAGTTGAAGGCAAACAAAACAGCGTAAAGGAACTTGCTATAGATTTTCTGCTTTATGGTACGCTGGCTGAAATATTTGCGCGTAAGACAGGTTTCCACAAGGGCCTTGGCGGTTCAATGCATGCTTTCTTTATCCCCTTTGGAATCTTTCCAAACAACGCAATTGTTGGAGGCTCAGCAGGTATAGCAATGGGCGCTGCCCTATTCAAGAAGGTTAACCGCAAAAAAGGTATTGTTATATCAAATATTGGTGACGGCTCTCTTGGATGCGGACCTGTATGGGAAGCAATAAACATGGCAGCAATGGGCCAGTTTGACACTCTCTGGGAAGATGATTTCAAAGGCGGACTGCCGATAATCTTTAACTTCTTCAACAACCAGTACGGAATGGGCGGACAGACGAGCGGAGAAACCATGGCATTTGACATGTTAGCAAGGTTTGGAGCAGGAGTAAGTCCTACTCAGCTGCATGCAGAAAGAATTGATGGATATAATCCTCTTGCTGTTATTGATGCAATAAAGAGAAAGAAGAAAATTATTGAAGAGAATAAGGGCCCTGTTCTTCTTGATACTGTTACTTATAGATATGCAGGCCACTCACCTTCAGATTCATCCAGCTACAGAACTAAAGAGGAAATGGACGCATGGATGGAACATGATTCATTGATTGAGTACAGGAAGAAGCTCGTTGAAGCAAATGTTGCCAAGGACGATGCTTTCGAAGAAATACTTGCAAATACAAAAGAATTAATTACAAAGATCTGCAAAATGGCAGTTGATGAAACAATATCACCAAGGATGGATCTTGTAACTGTTCCGGATGCTATAGAGAAACTCATGTTCTCCAACCAGAAGATAGAAAAGATGGAGGACAGAGAATGTGATGTACTCATTCCAAAAGAAGAAAATCCAAGGGTACAGCAAATAAAGAAGAAAATCAGAGTTGGAGTACAGGACGGAAAACCTGTTTCCAAAGCAAGAGTATACCAATTAAGAGACGGGCTGTTTGAGGCGATAATTGATAAATTCTATACAGATCCTACGTTAATTGCTTATGGCGAAGACAATAGAGACTGGGGTGGAGCTTTTGCCGTTTACAGAGGATTGACAGAATCACTTCCATATCATAGATTCTTCAACGCTCCAATATCAGAGGCTGCAATAGTGGCTTCAGCTGTTGGTTATGCATTGTGCGGCGGTAGAGCAATACCTGAATTGATGTATTGTGACTTCATCGGAAGAGCAGGAGACGAAGTGTTTAATCAGCTTGCAAAATGGCAGGCAATGAGTGCAGGAATACTAAAGATGCCTGTTGTACTCAGAGTATCTGTAGGATCCAAATATGGTGCACAACATTCTCAGGACTGGACATCAATCTGTGCTCACATACCTGGATTGAAAGTTGTATTCCCTGTAACACCATATGATGCAAAGGGATTAATGAACAGTGCGTTGGCAGGAACAGATCCTGTAGTATTCTTTGAGAGCCAGAGAGTCTATGATATAGGTGAACTGTTCCACGAGGGTGGAGTTCCGGAAGGATATTATGAAGTTCCTATAGGCGAACCCGATATCAAGAGAGAAGGTAAGGATATTACAATTCTCACTATCGGAACAACACTTTACAAGGCAATTGAAGCAGCAGATATCCTCGAGAAGGAATACGGATTGTCTGCTGAGGTAATTGATGCACGTACAATTACACCTTTCAACTATGAGAAAGTAATTGAGTCCGTCAAGAAGACCGGAAAGATTGTTCTGGCAAGTGATGCCTGTGAACGCGGATCACACTTGAAAGATATGGCACAAACTATAAGTGAGCTTGCATTTGATTATCTGGATGCACCACCGGTTGTTGTAGGTTCAAGAAACTGGATAACACCTGCACACGAGCTTGAAGAATTCTTCTTCCCGCAGGCTGACTGGATTATCGATGCAATACATGAAAAGATCATGCCTTTGAAGGGACATACTGTAAAGAATAACTTTACTGAAAACGAAATAATAAGAAGAAATAAACTTGGGGTTTAATATCCAGATAACTCTAATAACTTAAATAAATTATATGCAAAAGGAGTGTCCTCTTGTTAAGGGGACACTCTCTTACCCATTGACAATAGATGGGTGTGAGGAGATAATAATGTTAATGAAATAGAGATGTAATATTATATGATGTTATTGGATTTTATATGGGGTTAGTTCTTGGATGAAAGAGAAAACTAACTAACTAGTACTTTATGGAGTGTGGTTTTGTGAGTAATGAACGGCAAAAGCGGATACTGCAACTAATTGAGAACAAGGGTGAGGTCCAGTTGCAGCAATTAAAAGACCTGTTCCCGGAAGTTTCAATGATGACGTTGCGCAGGGATTTGATAAGCCTTGAGAGTGAAGGACATCTGATAAGGACTTATGGCGGTGCAATCAGCGTAAAGAAAGTTTCCGACATAAACGGTGAGGAAGATGCCTATTCCAGACGGGCGCAGGAAAACGTGGAAGCGAAAATGAAAATTGCTGAGAAAGCGTTGCCATTGGTCGAGAAAGGCCGTTCAATTTATTTTGATGCGGGCACCACTCTTATGTGCCTGGCCAAGATAATACCTGATGATAGTTTTTCCATTGTCACAAGCAGTGCAAATATTTCTCTTGAATTGGTAAAGAAACTGAGAACATCAGTTGTGGTACTTGGAGGGCATATAAACAGGAACACATTATCGATGTCGGGCCCTAATGCAATTTCCCTTTTAGATACTATAAATATTGATCTGGCTTTTATGTCGGCATCTGGATTTTCCATAGACAACGGTTTTACCATATCGAATATATATGAATGTGAATTAAAGCGCAAGGTAATAAAGAGAGCAAAGAAAGTAATTGTACTTATGGATACCAGTAAAATTAATAAGGATCTTGCATTTACCTTCGCAAATCTGGAAGATATTAACGTGTTGGTGTGTGAAACTAAGCTTCCGCCGGAAGTAGAGGCTGAGGCCAATAAATATGGAGTACAGATATTATAATAATGTCAGCTTTTCACATTATTAAAGCAGATTAGACGATACACGGTAAATAGTGTAATTTTGCTGTATAGGACAATTGAGGAAATAATTGAGAACATAGTTTAGAACATATTTGATAACATATTATTTTATATATTTCTCAAGTACCTGTATAGTATTTTTATTTTGAAAATATATTTAATTACGTTTAATTAATTTAAGCAGAAAATTATGCAAATAATAAGTATTAATTATAGCAAGGAGGAAGTAGAGATGAGTGAATGCACAAATAAAAAACTTGACGGCCAGGTAGCTATCGTAACAGGCGCTGCACAGGGTTTAGGGGAGGCTCTTGCCAGAAGGCTTGATGCGGAAGGCTGTAAAGTGGTGGTAGCAGATTTAAATATAGAGGCAGCTCAAAAAGTAGCGGACAGCCTCACAGATGCTATTGCTGTAAAGGTAGATGTCAGCAATGAAGAACAGGTTGAAGCAATGGTAGATGCAGCTATTAAGAAATATGGCAAACTTGATTTGTTAGTGTCAAATGCAGCAATATTGATTTCAGGAGCAGTTGTAGATTTCCCTGCAGAAAAGTGGAGAAAGATGATGGATGTTAATCTCTATGGATATTTCCTTTGCGCAAAAGCAGCAGCAAAGGTTATGATTCCAAACAGGAGAGGAAACATTATACAGATAAACAGCAAGTCAGGGAAAAAGGGTTCATACAAGAACTCAGCATATGCAGCATCTAAATTTGGAGGTATAGGACTTACTCAGAGCCTTGCCCTGGAACTTGCAGAATATAATATAAGAGTTAATGCAATATGCCCAGGAAACCTGCTTGATTCTCCGTTGTGGGTAAACAGCCTGTATGACCAGTATGCTAAGAATCAGGGTATAACTCCGGAGGAAGTACGTCAGAAATATCTCAACCAGGTTCCTCTCGGAAGAGGTTGCACATATGAAGACGTAGCAAATGTTATGGTATTCCTTGCTTCGGATCAGTCTAGTTACATGACTGGACAAGCGATAAATGTTACCGGAGGCCAGGAGATGCGCTAACCTGTAAGCGGCGATAAGCAGCGCATTGCTGCGTTGTGCAAGTGTAATAAGTTTCTGAGACTTTTGATTGTAAGCGGCGATAAGAGGTGCACAGCTTGTAGCCGCTTACAGTCAGATAATGTACCCCCAAAGCGTGATAAGTTTTTCTGTAGTTTTTACTTGCAAGCAGCCATAAGAGGCGCTCTTGCTTTAATACAATACTAATGGTTTTGAGAGGTTTGTATGAATAAAGAATATCTAAACTATTTTGAAAACTTGAATAATGATGATGTTAACATCAGGCTTGATAGTTTGAGAAAATTAAAAGAAAGCATTGAAAAGGGAGAAATACCAAGGCCTGTAAGCGGAGAAGATGTAAATAATCACATTCACACTACTTATTCCTTTTCTCCTTATTCACCTTCAAAAGCAGTATGGATGGCTTATACTGCAGGACTTACAACTGCGGGCATAATGGATCATGACTCCATAAGCGGTGCACGTGAGTTTATTGAGGCAGGAAAAATTATTGGTATTGCAACTACAATTGGTGTGGAATGCAGGGCTGATTTTTCAAAGACTCCTCTCAACGGCAGGAGAATCAACAATCCTGACCAGAAGTCCGTTGCTTATGTAGCTTTACATGGTATACCTCATACAGAAATAAATAAAGTTAAAGAATTTTTTAAGCCATATCTGGAAGAAAGAAATAAGAGAAACAGGATGATGGTAGGCAGAATAAACGGCATATTCAGCAAGTATGGCGTAATAATTGATTTTGATACGGATGTGGTGCCTCTCTCAAAGAGCGCTGAGCAGGGAAGTATTACTGAAAGACATATACTTTATGCCCTTTCACTGAGACTAATTGAAGTAATTGGAAAGGGAGAACAGCTTGTTGATTTCCTCAAAAATGAATTAAAACTTAATTTAAGCAGCAAGGTTGAGAATTACTTATTGGATAGTAATAATGAACATTATGCATATGACCTGCTTGGAGCTCTCAAAAGTGATCTTGTTGAAAAATTTTATATAGATGCAACAGCAGAGTGTCCGGATATAAAAGAAGTAATTGATTTTGCACGGGAAATAGGAGCAATATCTGCCTATGCATATCTTGGCGATGTAGGTAGTTCAGTAACAGGTGATAAAAAAAGCCAGAAATTTGAGGATGATTATCTTGATGAGCTTTTTGACGTCATTAAGGAGATTGGCTTCAATGCGGTTACGTATATGCCATCACGTAACACAATGGAACAGCTGAAGAGACTAAAACAGCTGTGTGAAAAATACGATATGTTCCAGATAAGCGGAGAAGATATAAATACTCCAAGACAATCATTTATTTGCACTGCACTTAGAAATGAAGAATTTAGAAATCTTATTGAGTCAACATGGGCTTTAATCGGACATGAAAATATGGCAACAGAGGATAAACGTAAAGGGCTTTTTTCTGATGAAACCATTGCAAAATATCCTGACCTCAATGAAAGAATTAGGGAATACTGCAAGATTGGCAGAGAAATAACTGGAAAATAATAATTCTCGATAAAAGGAGGTATTATAATGTTAAAGCTACTTGCATTTGACTACGGTGCCAGCAACGGACGTGCCATTCTTGGCAGTTTTGACGGCAATAAGCTGAAACTCGAAGAAGTACACAGGTTTCCAAATGATCCGGTAATAGCAAACGGTACATTTTACTGGGATGTGTTGAGGCTTTACCATGAAATGAAGCAAGGAATATTAAAATGCGTAAAAAGTGGAAATAGTGATATAGCAGGAATTGGAGTTGATACCTGGGGAGTGGACTTTGGATTGTTGGGACCGTCAGGAGAACTCCTTGGAAATCCTGTTCATTACAGGGACAGCAGAACTGAAGGAATGATAGAAGAAGCATGCAAACTGGTGCCAAAAAGAGAAATTTTTGAGCGTACAGGCATAGCTTTTCAGAAGTTCAATTCCCTATACCAGCTTTTGGCTATGAAGCTTAATAATTCGCCAATATTGGAGAAGGCATCAACTTTGCTCTTCATGCCGGATCTTTTAAGGTATTTCCTTACAGGCGAAAAGTCAACGGAATTTACAATTGCCAGCACAGCACAAATGCTTGATGCAAAAAATGGCGGATGGGATTTTTCATTGCTTAGGAAGCTGGGATTGCCGGATAATATTTATACTGACGTTATTAACCCCGGTAAGGTAACAGGCAGGTTAAGCAAATCAGTGCGTGAAGAACTTGGTGTTAGCGACATACCAGTTATAGCAGTTGCTGAGCATGATACAGGAAGTGCGGTTGTTTCTGTGCCTGCAGAAGATGATAAATATGCATACCTCAGCAGTGGAACATGGTCACTTCTTGGAGTTGAACTCGATAAGCCAATAATAAATGATGACACATATAATTTGAACTACACAAATGAGGGCGGTTTCAATGGCACAGTCAGACTTCTGAAAAATATAATGGGACTGTGGATTTATCAGGAATGCAGAAGAGCTTGGGAAAAGAAAGGTGAGACTTTCACCTTTGATGAGCTTGACCATATGATTAATACAGCTGAACCTTTCGTTGCATTTATCGATCCGGACAACGACTTGTTCTACAGTCCGGGCAATATGCCTGACAAAATAGTTGAGTTCTGCAGGAAGACCGGCCAGAGGGTACCTGACAGCAAAGCTCAGATATTGAGATGCGTAATTGAGAGTCTTGCCCTCAAATACCGCAATGCAATTGAAGGCCTGGAGAAGATTATAGGATATAGAATACCTGTACTGCATATTGTTGGCGGAGGTTGCAAGAATGTGATTCTTTCCCAGTTTACTGCCAATGCAATAGGAAGACCGGTTAAGGCAGGGCCTGATGAAGCTACATCCACTGGTAATCTCATATGCCAGCTTGTTGCTCTCGGAGAAGTAGCAGATCTTAGCCAGGCAAGAGCGGTTGTGAGAGAATCATTCCCGACGGTAGTTTATCTCCCTGAAGAGGTAGAACGCTGGGATGAAGCTTATGCAAGATTTCTCAAGATATCTGGTAATGCTTAAGATTGCCAATTTAAAATATAAAATATGTTTGACATTGCTAAAGGCCTTTTCTGAAATCACCGGGAGTTTTTCCGGTGATTTTTTTAAATACTTTATAAAAGAACTTCAAGTCATTAAATCCTGAATCAACAGCAATATCGATAATTTTCATATCTGTTGATTTCAAAAGGTTGCAGGCTTTGTCTATCCTAAGCTGCTGTATATAGTCACTGAAGTTTATGCCTGTAGTTTCTTTAAAAAGTCTGCTAAAATAAGTTTTACTCATAAAAGACTTAAGTGCCAGAGCGTCAAGCTTTATATCAGAATCAAGGTTCTGCTTCATATATTCAATAGCTTTGGCTATAAGCTCTGCATTTTTTGGTGCGGGGCCTTTTTCATTCTTAATTTCCCATAATCTAAAAACTTTGATGATCAGTTCGATAAGATAAGCCCTGATTATATCACAATAACCTTTTTGCATAAATTTATATTCGGAATACATTTTGCTGAACAGTTCTCCTATTTCACTGAACTCTGTACCTGTAAGTTTAAGATCTGGGCTAGGTTTAAAATCTTCAGGAAAAAGGGAGTTGAAGAGAAAAGATGAAGTAATGTCCTGAAAATTATAACTGGCAAAAAGGGAAGTATCAAGAAACTCCGGCATGAACACACAATTATATACTATAGGAGCAGGCTTATTCTTGCTTTCAGGGAAAAAACCATGAGGTATATCGTAATTAATTATAAAAAGGTCACCTATGGAGGTTTTGTATTCTTTTCCTCCGACGATATGAATACCTGATCCCTCAATAACATATGCGATTTCAATAAAATCATGTTTATGCATAATATCGCAATATTGGCGAAGTTCATCCGATCTATTTACATAGACCAGTTCTCCTTTTCTAAAAAGAGTGTTGCCCTTGAGTACAGGATAGTTATCCAACTTTACTCTCCTCTCTGTATCTCTGCCATATATCAGGGTTACACAATCTGAACGGCAGAAATAATAAAATCACCCAATAAAAGAATAACATATACCAAGGAAGGATAAAAGAATTAACTATAGAATTATTCTATTAAAGATATTAATTAAAGACATAATATAAAGTAATAGATAAATGTTCATATTTTTTGCAAGGAGGTGTTCATTGTGGGTTCATGTGGAGGAGCAAAGGTATGGTATATACCTGATTGTTTTTATCCGGAAAACAGCAGCGGGTTATTCCCGAGCCATGAAGCGATATGCGTTCTCAATCCCGGCAATACTGACGCAAATATTGAAATAACGCTTTACTTCGAGGACAGGGAAAAAGTTGGCGGATTCAAAATTGTGTGCGAAGCAGAAAGAACAAAACACGTAAGAATGGACAAGTTGGTAAACGATAAGGGTCAATCCGTACCAAAGGGTGTAAGCTATGCGGCAATGGTAAGAAGCGATGTAGATATCATTGTGCAGTATAGCAGGATGGATACTACACAGGCTGAGATGGCATTGATGACTACCATGGCATATCCCTTAGTCTAAAAGGAGCGATATGTTTCTCATCTTACAACATCTTAGGCGAAAAGGCGCGATATACTTAGCATTGAACTAATAAAAATCCGAGAGGTGGATTGTATGTTTAAATTTGACAATGAGTATGTTGAAAAGAATTATGAACTGGCAAAAAAGGCATATGCAGCGTTTGGTGTAGATACAGACGAAGTAATGAAAAAAATGGATGATATCCAATTATCTATTCACTGTTGGCAGGGTGATGATGTAACCGGCTTTGAGACAGGTGCTGATGGAATCTCCGGAGGCGGTATACTTGCAACGGGAAATTATCCTGGACGTGCCAGGAATGCAGAAGAGCTGCGTCAGGATCTGGATAAGGCATTTAGCTTGATTCCTGGAAAACATAGAGTGAACCTTCATGCTATATATGCAGAGACAGATGGAAAGTATGTCGAGAGAGACGAAATTTCAACAGAACACTTTGAGCGCTGGATTAATTGGGCAAAAGAGAGGAAAATAGGAATTGACTTTAACGGTACGTTTTTCTCACATAAAATGGCTGATTCAGGTTATACCCTGTCCAGTAAAGACAGTGAAGTTCGTTCCTTCTGGTTAAGACACGGAAAAAGATGCCGCAAGATAGCAGCGGATATCGGAAAAGAACTTGGTACACCATGTGTAATTAATACATGGATACCCGATGGTTCAAAGGATCTGCCTGCAGACAGAATGGTATACAGAAGTATTTTAAAAGATTCCCTTGATGAACTTTTTGCTGAAAAATATGACAAAAACCATATGCTTGACGCAGTAGAAAGCAAACTTTTTGGTATAGGCTCAGAAAGCTATGTTGTAGGTTCTCATGAGTTTTATATGGGCTATGCAGTGAAAAACGACTTGTTGCTCTGCCTTGATGCCGGGCATTTCCATCCAACGGAGACCATTTCCGATAAGATATCCTCATTGCTGAACTTCTTGGATGAGATTCTATTGCATGTAAGCAGGGGTGTACGTTGGGATAGTGACCACGTTGCCATTTTGAGTGATGACTTACTTGCCATTGCACAGGAAGTTAAGAGAAGTAACGCTTTTAACCGTGTACATTTTGCCCTTGATTATTTTGATGCAAGCATAAACAGAATAGCTGCATGGGTTACAGGATCAAGAGCAGCATTAAAAGCAATTATGATTGCCCTGCTTGAACCGACAAAGCTGCTTGTCGAAGAGGAAAATGCAGGAAGATTGGCTAATAGGCTTGCACTTATGGAAGAGTTCAAAATGCTACCATATTCTGCAGTGTGGAATAAATACTGCCTGGATAAAGGAGTACCTGTTGGAACTGACTGGCTAAGCGACGTTGCCGGGTATGAAGCTGAGGTTCTTAGTAAGAGGAAATAAGCTCACATATGGAGGAATTGACATGTTTGACGAGAGATTAAAAGAGCTCGAAGTGATATCCCAGACTGTAGGAAAGCGCATAGATTATGTTCAGGGCGGCGGAGGCAACACATCAGTAAAGCTCAATGATGAATATATGGCCGTGAAGGCATCGGGATACAAGTTAAACCAGATTACTGCAAATGAAGGATATGTTGTTGTAAATTATAAAAATATTGCAGAATATTATGGCAAGGTTGATTTGAACTCCGGAGTGGACTATGAAAAGGACAGCGGCGAGTTCGTAAAGAAAAATATTGTAGACCTTGAGAAAATAAACGGCTCGAGTACTACCAAGAACTTGAGACCTTCAGTTGAGGCTGGCTTTCATTCAATATTAGACAGGTATGTGATACACACCCATTCCGTATACGCAAATATATTGTGTTGTTCTGAAGAAGGCAGGGAGATTGCTGAAAAAATCTTCAAAGACGAGAATTTTGCGTTTATATGGGTGCCATACATTAATCCTGGTTTTTCCCTTACCTTGAAGATAAAAGAGGGAATGGCCGAGATTTTAGAGAAGAAGGGCAAGAAACCTGAAGCAGTTTTCATGCAGAATCACGGCTTAATAGTTAACTCCGATGATTTAAGCAAATGTATTGAAATACACGACAGAATAAACAATATTATAAAGGATTATCTGGGGATAAAAGAGGATTATCCGGATATATGTGTGGAAAAAGTTGATGAAAATACTTTTGTCAGTAAGACAAAATATCTTTCCGATTATTTCAGAAATAATAACATTGATGAAGAATTCTTTGACAGAAATTCACTGTATCCCGACCAGCTTGTATATCTGAATGATGGTATAAGCTTTGGCGGTGGTGACGGAAGGATTAATATCAATACCTCCACAGGTGAAATCTTTTATAGGGCAAATTACAATGAAGCTGTAACGATTGAGGAGACGCTGCTGGCATATATATATGTTATCGATTGGGTACAAAGAAGCGGGCTCAGGCTTCATACAATGACACAGGAACAGATATCCTTTATAAGGAACTGGGAGAGCGAAAAATACAGAAAAAGCCTTTTAAAAGGCAATAAGTAATAAACATAGGTTAAATGAATATATCTTGTTAAAGTAGATACTGATTAAAACATCTCAGGAAATACCCTGAGGTGTTTTAATTTTATTTTATAAAAAAATGCCAAAATGCATTATAATTAAATCGGACGTGGAAATATAAGGATAATGGTGCCTGTAAATAGATACTCAAAACAAACTCTTTCTATCGAAATGCCGGTAAGGCATTAAAATTTAAAAAAAGTAAGAATATGTTGGAACCTAATTAATAATTAACCAGTCTAATTACTATGAATGTACATTATAGGTAATTAGCTGTAAACAGGAAGTAAGCTGAATCTGTAGTTAATTATCTATATTGGGAACGAATAATAAATATAATTAAAGAGGTGGTCTCATTGAAAAGAAAGTTAGCAGTAATCCTTACAATTTTTATGCTTGTATCAGTTTTATCACCACTGCACAGCTTTGCCGCAGAGGATGACAAGGGACTTGAGAAAGCTATTAAGACAGCTAAGTCATACTTTGATGTTCCTGAAGATTATAAGCTCATTTCAAGTTTTGGAAACTTTGATGGTAAAAAAGTATGGAATCTCACCTGGTACAGTGAAAATGACTTAGGCGGCAGCATTGATGCGCGTATTGATGAAAAGGGAACCTTACTCTCCTTTAGCAGGTACAAACCGGAGTATTATACGGATTCACCGAGGAAATTCCCTGTTATAAGCAAAGATGAAGCCAGAGAAAAGGCAGAAGAGTTTATCAAGAAAGTAAATCCATCTGCATTCAAAAACTTAAAATATCAGGATTATAACCAGGTTACACTGTCGGACCGTATGTATTACTTCAATTTCACAAGAGTTGTAAACAATATACCTTATCCCGACAACTATATAGGTATATCCGTTCACCGTGACACGGGAGAAATTGTAGACTACTATTGTAATTGGATTGACGGCGTTGTATTCCCCAGCGCTTCAAAGGCAATTTCAATTGAAAAGGCACAGGAAGCCTATAAGGAGAAATTGGGCTTAAAGCTGATATACCAGTCTGCAACAGTAAAAAATGAAACTAAGGTTTTCCCAATATACGTTCCTAAATATAGTAGTTACTCATATGCTATCGATGCTGTCACAGGTGAAAGAATAAATATCACTCCGCGTTATGATATTTATTATGGCGGAAGTGCAGATACAGCTATGAAGCAAGCCAGTATGAAGGATGCAGGAGGAGCAGAAGGAGAAATCACACTTTCCCCTGAAGAAGAGAAGGAAGTAAATAAAATGTCCAACCTGATATCTCTTGAAGAAGCTGAAAAGATTGCCAGAGATAGTAGTGTAATAGGATTGGATAAGAAACTTAAACTGGAAAGCTATAACCTCTCCAGAGAATGGTACGATGAAGGTGAAATAAGGTGGAGGCTGAACTTCGCATTCTATCCTGAAAAGGGTGAAAAGGAAGAATATAAGTATGCAAGTGTAACATTAGATGCCAAGACTGGTGAAATTGTAAGCTTTTATGTAAGTACTCCGTATAATGAGAATGAAAAGGCGAAAGATGACGAAACTGCAGCTAAGGCTGCTATTGAAAAATTCCTTAAGGAGTTCAAGCCTGATAAATTTGAGCAGGTTAAACTGGACGAGGATTTCACAGATAATATAATTATTGCGGAAAACAGCGAACTGCCCAGGTCTTACTGGTTCCACTTCAGCAGGCAGGTAAACGGTATATCATTCCCTGACAACGGTTTCTCTGTAACCTATGATGCAGTAAATCAGAGAGTAACAGATTTCAGCATGTCATGGTACGATATAGAGTTTCCTTCAATTGAGAATGTAGCTCCGGTTGAAGAAGTTTATGATGCTGTATTTGACCAACTAGGATTGGAACTGCAGTATAAAGGTATCTATAAAAATGGTGAAGTATATGCAAGGGAAATCGGAAACGAAAAGCCTGAAATGAAGCTGGTTTATGTGCTGAAGTTAGATAAACCTCATTACTTCGATGCCTTTACAGGAAATATAGTGAACTATGACGGCACACCTTATAAAGAGTATAAGCCTGCTGAGTATACCGACATAGAAGGACATTTTGCAGAAAAACAGATTAAGACACTGGCAGAATACGGTGTATATCTGGAAGGCGAGGAATTTAGACCAGGAGAACAGATTAAGCAGAAAGAGTTCTTCACACTGCTTACCAGTACAATGGATTATTATTATGGACCTATTCTGACTGAAGATAGCTCGCAGGAAGACATAGATAATATGTACAGATACCTTATAAGAGAAAAAATAATTACAGCCGACGAGAAGAATCCTGAGGCTGCTGTGAGCAGGGAAGATGCTGTAAAATATATAATAAAGTCTCTCAAATATAATGAAGTGGCAGAAATTAAAGGCATATACAACTGTCCGTTTGCTGATGCTGATGAAATTGATCCTGAACTGGTAGGCTATGTGACTATAGCATACGGCTTGAAGATAGTTAGCGGTTCAGGCGGAAAATTCATGCCAAATAAGACTTTGACCAGAGCAGAAGCTGCAGTTATGATATACAATTATCTGCAGAGGTAAGATAAACTGAAAAAGACAGTATCCTGATAAAGATAGAATCTGGTTATTATAAAATAAAGATAAGGTGCTGACGTTAGATATCAATAAGATGTCAGATATCAGGATAAGGGTCTAGGGGAAAGCAGCAGAAAACCCAGCAAGAAAAATTCATAGTAACGGGCAGAAAGCCAGGAAAGGCATACCTGAAATCGGGTATGGGAAATGAGAGAAAAGGGCTGCTGAGCATAAATTCAGCGGCCCTAATTTATAATATTCCAGATGCCTTCTTCCAGGTACTTCAACGACCTTTCTTCAGCGGAATTCACTATACTTTCATCGTAGCCCATTAACTTCAGCAGTTTTATTGCATTTCTTGTATTTGATTTGCCAGGATAAATTTTATAATCAAAAATTATTTCATTATCTGTTAGGCGTTCCTCAAAATGATAATTGTCATAATAGTGACTTAATATTGAGGCAAGTTCAATATCGTGGGTTGCGGCTATACAGATGCAGTTATTGAGGCTTAAGTGATACAGTATTTCAGAAGAAGCAGCAATACGTTCCACCGTATTTGTTCCTCTCAGAACTTCATCAATAAAACATAGGCAGGGAATATCCTTTCTGAGACTGTTCAATATTCTTCTGAGAGATTTTATTTCTACTATGAAGTAGCTTTCATTTGCAAGCAAATTATCCTTAAGAGCCATTGAGGAAAGAACCATGAAATAGCTGGATGAATACTCCCTGGCAAGGCATGTGCATATTGATTGGGCGAAAATTGCATTTATGGCTGTTGTCTTAAGAAAAGTCGATTTACCTGATGCGTTAGAGCCCGTTATCAGCACATCCCGGCAAATACTTGCAGAATTTGGAACAGGTTCATTTATCAATGGGTGGTATATATCTTTAAAGTCAATATAAACAGAGCTTTTTTGATAAGCAGAATCTTTTTGTTTGCAGTTTTTGCTGCCGGATGCTTTATTAAGAACGGGAATTGTATAATAGTCAAGACTGTCCCTGTAAGATGCAATGGCAAGAGTACTGTCAAGAAGACCCAGCGTTTCATATATTTCCAGCAGTTCTGCCCTGTGCCTGTATATATTATTGAGCAGGCTTTCATAGGCGATAAGTTCTCCAAGTAAAATTATTTTTATATACTCAATAAATATATCCTGAGTAGAGTGAAAAAGCTGGTAGAAGGATTTGAAGGCTGTATTGATAACTTTTTTGGAGCAAGTACTGAGAACTTCCCTATATGACGAAATTTCTTCCATATTAAGGTTTGAAATTTTTCTTGCATATCCTACCATGTTAACTATATACCCAATGGATTGAAGATTTTTTTCTATCTCCCTTTTTGTGCGGTAATAGACCGTCATGTTTACTGACAAAAAAGCAAGTAGTACTATGACACCAAGAGTTGCATTAAAAATAATTAAAAACGGCGATATAAGAAATGCTGCTGCTAACAGTTTATAGTATCTCCCCTTCAAAGGCGAAGGTTTTTCATCGCTATAAAGAAAGTCGGTAATGTCTACAGATCTTACTTTTCCGAGCCTTGCCAGCTGATACTGCAGTTCCAGACGTTCCCGGGGGCTGTTTTGAAAAAAGCTGATAAGCTTGTTTCTTTCCTTCAAAATATCTCCGTCAAATACCGGTTCTCTGAGAAGGCAATAGAGGTATTCCTCTCCAACCGTAGATTGTGTATAATTGATTCTTTTAAATACATTGTCCATATCAAGGTCATTCCATGTGATATCATCAATTATAAAATGACTATCTCTGAACTGATTACTACGATTGTTGAAAAAGCTTGCAATTGACTTAAGGTCATTATCATAATATTTGTCCGAAGGCTTTTTGCCCCAGTTACTTACCAGCTCCAATCTTAGCTTTTTTATATTTTTTTGCCTTTTTATGATTTCAATTACGGCTATGGAAATAAGAATAATAATAGCTAAAAAGACAAATGTTAACCCGTCCTGCATAATGTTGCTCCTTGTATAATATATTTACATTTGTTTAATGTAGTGTATATATCAGCAAGTATTTATCAGCTAATCATTTATTGGTTAAGTATTCGCCAGGCCCGGCATTGTTAACTTAACTTGTTATACACTAACACATATATGTTATAGTAAGTTATTCCATTAAACAACCCTTTACAAAAAAAATCCGGAAATGGAACCCGTTAAGCTGCGGCATAAGAAAAAATAAGATCATGTATAAATCAAAGCTTATATGGAAAATATTAAAAATATGAGTTTCGGTTTGAATTATTTCCATTTATTAATAAATCTTTAAAGAAGGAATTTCTGCCTTGTTGGCGAATATTATAATTATTGAATGAGGTGGAAGCAATGTTGATTGATACTGTAGCGACCATTGCATACAAATGCTCTATTTGTGGTAGTTTCAATTTTACAAGTATGTCACTTTTTGAACTGCGCTGTCAGAAGGAACATATCTTTATCTGTGACTGCCGCAAATCACAAGCAGTTGTAAAAGTAGATAAATCTGATACGCTAAGTGTGCTTACTCCATGTATAGGATGCGGAGAAACGCATTTATATTCAGTAGATTTTAAAGACATAATATTAGGAGATGTAAATATTTTTATGTGCCCTAACAAAGGCATTGAACATTGCTTTATCGGAAAGGATGAAGCTTTAAGAAAGACTATCGACAAGCTGGAGAGAGAGCAAGATAATTTGATTGATAAGCTGGGATATGATAGTTACTTTAAAAACACCAGGGTAATGCTTGACACATTAAATAAAATACATGACATAGCAGAGAAAGGCAATTTGTACTGTGAGTGCGGAAACAAGGACATAGAGGTTATTTTATTGTCAGACAGGATATACCTTAAGTGCAGAAAGTGTTCAGGAAAAAGAATTTTGAGTGCTACTTCGAATAAGGACCTTAAGGATATTGTCGCAAAGAGGCATATACTTCTTGTTTCGGAGACTCTGGACTGTGATACGGAAAAAATAAAGAACAATTCGTGATTTTCATACTCTGGCTAAGTTGACAAAGTAATTTATTAGTGTTATAATCTTAAGATGGATAATTCAAGAATTCATCTCTAAGTATTATATTCTTCCTTGCTTAGAGTGTTATGTTTGTTTGTCTGCTAATATGATTTCCTTAAGAAATTTTCATATATTTTATATGTGTTAACAATATGGTATAGGTGGTGGATTATGGAGGAAGTAAATTTAAGTAAAAAAACGTTGGAAGATTTGCGCTATATTGCTAAAATGATGGGTATAAAAAGTATTACGAAATATCGAAAAAATGAACTGATTGAAAAAATACTTGAGGCGGGAAGTAATACTGCGACAGTTGAACCTGCTATAAATACAGTTGAACCTGCGATAAATATCGATGCTGGTGAGAATGAAACGGAAGCTGTGAAGAAACCTGGAGCAAGAAAAAGAAGACAAAGAACAGAAGTGGATGCTGAAAAAGTTCAAAAAGAAGAGGAAGATATTAAAATAGATCAGAAAGCTGAAACAGATCAGACAGATCAGGAGGATGAAACAGACCGGAAAGCAGAAACAGGCCAGAAAGAGGAAACTGATCAAAAAACTGAAACAGATAATGAAACAGATAAGAAAGAAGAAAAAGAGCAAAAAGAAGAAATAGATCAAAAAGAAAAAGCAGATATTGAAGGAGAACATGTAGAGAAAACAGAACCGGAAGAGAAAAAAGATGATGCAGAAGACAAGGCAGAAGCTTCTGAAGCAGATAATAATCTGGCTGAAAAACCAGCAGCTGTGAAAAAGCCAGGCCGCCGTGGAAGGCCAAGTAAAGCATCTCTTCAACAAAGCAGTAATTTGGAAAATGAAAGTGCTGATATTGAGCAAGTCGATAAACAATCTCTTCAACAAACTGATACTTCAACAGAAATATTAGATTCAGATAAAAAAGAAGATATAGTATTGGAAAAAGAGGAAGAAAAGCAAGAAAAAAGATTTGAGGATTATCAGGAAGATAAACAGGAGACAGGACAGGAGATAAGGCAGGAACCCAAATTTGAAGAAAAGCAGGAAGATAAACCGGTACAGCATATCAGGACTTATGAGCAGAGAAGAGAAAGTTGGTCAACGTATCAAAATAATAATTTCGAAAAAATAGAAAGTGATGACCCGGTTGAGGGCGTCTTGGAAGTACTACCTGACGGTTATGGATTTTTGAGAAGTGATAACTATTTGTCCGGATCAAAGGATGTATACGTTTCTCCTTCACAGATCAGAAGATTTAATCTAAAAACTGGAGATAAAATCAGAGGAAAAGGCAGAATACCTAAAGAAGGCGAAAAGTTCCAGGCATTGCTGTATGTTCAAAGTGTAAATGGTGACTCGCCGGAAGTAGCTGCAAAGAGAATTCCCTTTGAAAACCTTACCCCTATTTATCCGGATAAAAGAATTACCCTTGAGACAACTCCACGAGAGCTGTCTACAAGATTGATAGATCTGGTGGCACCTATAGGAAGAGGACAGCGCGGTATGATCGTTTCTCCTCCAAAAGCAGGTAAAACAATACTCTTAAAGAAAATTGCCAATAGTATTACTACTAATTATCCGGAAATTGAACTTATAATACTCCTCATTGATGAAAGACCTGAGGAAGTAACAGATATGCAGCGTTCAACAAAGGCTGAAGTAATATATTCAACTTTTGACAAGGTACCCGAACATCATATAAAGGTAGCAGAAATGGTACTGGAAAGAGCCCAGAGGCTTGTTGAGCAGAAGAAGGATGTTGTTATTCTCCTGGACAGTATTACAAGGCTCGCGAGAGCATATAACCTCACCATTCCTCCTACAGGAAGAACCCTTTCAGGAGGTCTTGATCCAGGTGCTCTGCACATGCCAAAAAGATTTTTTGGATCTGCCCGTAATATTGAATTTGGCGGTAGTCTGACAATAATAGCTACAGCACTTATAGAAACCGGAAGCAGGATGGACGATGTAATATTTGAGGAATTCAAGGGAACAGGTAATATGGAGCTGCATCTTGACAGGAAGCTTTCTGAGAAAAGGATATTCCCTGCAATAGATATAAATAAGTCCGGTACAAGAAGAGAAGAGCTACTTCTGAGTCAGAGGGAACTGGAAAGCATATGGGCAATCAGAAAGGCAATGAGCAACATGGGAACTGCTGACGTAACAGAAATGTTAATAAATAAGCTCATGCAGACAAAAACTAATGAAGAATTCGTTAACAGTATAAACTTAGCGTTCCTAGAAAAATAGCACTTGAACCTGCTATGTATTTATGTTAAAATGTAACGTGACTTTTTAAAAGAAAGTTTGATAACTATAGATATTTTTCATTTTGAAAGAAGGTGTGATTAATGAAAGAAGGAATACATCCAAAGTATGGTGAAGCAGTTGTAAAATGTGCATGCGGTGAGACATTTACCACAGGATCCACAAAGAAAGAACTTCGTGTTGAAATTTGTTCAAAATGCCACCCTTTCTTTACAGGAAAGCAGAAGTTTGTTGACAGTGGTGGACGTGTTGATAGATTCAAAAAGAAATATGGTATTGACACAAACTAATAATAATGTTATTGATCTATGTTTGTTAAGGCTGCACTGTGGTGTCAGCCTTTAATATTAAGAAAAGACAGTTTAAAGGGAATTGTACTTTAAGTTCATACTTTAGAAACTGAGGGAATTGATATGAAAAAGACGACTATTGGGGGTCAGGCCTTAATTGAAGGTCTCCTGATGATTGGGCCTGAAAATGCGGCTGTCGCAATCAGGAAGCCGGATGGCGAAATTGTTGTTGATAAGCGCCCATTGCCCGTAAAGAGCAAGCTTTCAAAGGTCCCGGTAATAAGAGGAGTTATCAACCTAGTAAGACAGATGACTTTGGGAATGAAAGCCCTTATGTACTCGGCAGAGTTTGTGGAAATGGAAGAAGATGGAAAAAAGGATAAGAATGATAAAAGTAGTGTGGATAATAAGGAAGAAGATAAAAAGAAATCCGGGCTGGGAGCTTTTATTGAAAGAAAACTTGGTGATAAATTTAATGACCTGTTAATATATATTTCTGTTATTATTTCTCTGGCTTTAAGCATTGGACTTTTTATTCTTTTGCCTAATATACTGGCGAGCTTTTTGAAAATAAGCCGGGAAACAAGAAGCGGAGTCATTCTTTTGAATGCCATTGAAGGATTGATAAGGATTACTCTGTTCTTTTCCTATATTGTACTGGCATCTCTCATGAAGGATATTAAAAGAGTTTGGCAGTATCATGGTGCAGAACACAAGACGATCCATTGCTATGAGCATGAAGAGGAATTGACGGTGGAGAATGTTAAAAAATATTCTACCAAACATCCGCGTTGTGGGACTTCGTTTATGTTTCTTGTTATGATTATTAGTATACTGATTTTTTCACTGGTACAGTGGCATGACAAGATGATCGTAAATATGTTGTACAGGATTTTATTGATACCGCTGGTTGCAGGTATTTCATACGAAATTTTAAAGCTGGCCGGCAGGTTTAACAACAGAGTTATGAGTATAATAAATGCACCGGGCATGTTTTTTCAGCTTTTCACTACAAAAGAACCCGATGATGATATGATTGAAGTTGCCATAGCAGCATTTAACGAAGTCCGGGTGGACAAAGAAGATTCGGATACCGCATGTGGAGGCTGCTGATACAAATTCTCTGGCAGTGCTTGATACAAGTACCCTGGCAGACAAGGCCGGTACGAATATTTAAAAGGATTGTGTAAACAGGTGATTGCATAGATGATTATTAAGGAAGCATTAAAAAAAGGAACAGATATCATTAAGTCCGCTGGAATAGAGACCCCGACTTTAGAAGCCGGGGTCATACTTTGTCATGTCCTTGGCTGCGACAGAATTTATATTTATACTCACTGTGACACTGAACTTCAGCCTTCTCAAGAGAAAGAGTATTTTGAATTACTGAAAAAACGCACTTCCGGTGTGCCTGTTCAGCATATAACAGGCTTCCAGGAGTTTATGTCCCTTCCCTTTAGGGTTAATGAACATGTGCTCATACCCAGGCAGGACACCGAAATATTGGTGGAAGCGGTGGTGGAATGGGTGAAAAATCAAAAAACGCAAATCCAGGATAAAGTCAAAATTATGGACATGGGTACAGGTTCAGGCTGTATAGCGGTAAGCCTTGCCTATTATATTGAAAATTCATTTGTAACTGCCGTAGACATATCAGAAAATGCTCTGAAAACTGCAAAGTTAAATGCTGAGGTCAATAATGTAGCAGACAGGATAACATTTATTCAAAGCAATCTCTTTAAAGATATACCCGATGAGTATCGTGGCAGAATGTATAACGTTATTGTTTCCAATCCACCATATATTCCGACTGAAGATATAAAGCACCTGCAAAAAGAAGTGAGGTGTTTTGATCCGGTAATTGCACTGGATGGGGGACAGGACGGACTTGAATTTTATCGCACCATTATAAATGAAGTGAATGATTTCCTGAAGCCAGGGGGACTTCTGGCATTTGAGGTAGGTTATGGACAGGCAGATGCAGTTGCAGCACTGATGAACGGAAAGTTTGAGGATATTGGAAGGATAAAAGATCTGTCCGGAACTGAGAGAGTGGTTTTTGGGCGTAGGGAAACAACCTTGTAAATTTGCTGTGTTTTGCTTAAAATATACAATAATAATTTTGCTTTAACCGGTTGTGCGATAATTTTGATGCAGGTTTTCTGCTGTCGTAATTATTAGTATAACGGGTTATTAAAGGAGCCTATATGTTAGGTAACTATTTCTTACTGACTTTGACATTTATTCTACCTGTAGCATGCGCGCTGGTATGTTATCTCGTAAATAATTTGAAGATACGCAGCCTGATTGGGAAGATCACCTCTTTTTTGCTGTTGGTATCTATTGTTATTATTATTCAACAATTGGCAAATTCCGGATGGGAAATTACTATTATAGTAATGAATCCTCCTTTTGATATTAACTGGATCATGGTGTTGATGAGCCTTCTTTTGCCAATATATTTCATTTATGTCGGTTTTAAAATTAAAAAAGTACTAATATTTGTTTTGGCAGTATTGCAAATTTTGACTATGGCTTTATTAGAGATTTTAACTGATATAAAAAAGCCTGTAATTACTGTTACCGTTAGCTATATGTCTGCTTCTATAATGTTTTTGCTTGCAACTGTTATAACTTTTGTAGTTTTTCTCATGGCAAAACATATAGATTTGTTTGAGAAAAAGCTTGGGATTAAGGGCAGTGCACAGGCTGCATTTATATCTTTAATTTTCATATTTTCCGGAGCTTTAAACAGCATGGTCACATCTGATAATATACTATGGCTGTATCCATTCTGGGGAGTGACGACTCTCTGCACATATCTTCTTGTATTTCAGCTTAGCGGTAGTATGAACGACACGAATGCAGTACAGCTTCTTTATTTAAATCTGATAGGCAGTACGCTGTTTATAATAGTAGTAATATTTGTCTACAGAACTGTCGGAATACTGTCGCTAGGGGATATATCCAAATCACTGCCTTATGGAAGGCTTCTGGGTCTCCTGCCTCCAAGTATGGCGCTCATATCTTTTGCAGGTTTCATCAGAGTGGTATTTCTAAAATTGAGGGGAAATTAATAAAATATAAAAAGTTAATACAGTATCAGGAAGTAAATACAGAAAAACAAACCAACCACAATAATATCTCATTGCCTGGCATACAGGTTAATTTAACATTGGTATTTACACTTTAATAGTAAGGAAGAGGTAAATGGCTGATGTTGTTAGTTTTTATCATTATATATATATAGTACAACAGACTGAACATGGCTGAATTTATTAGTTTGGGAAATATGAAAAAGCAAATTGTTAATTGTTCACAACTATTTGCACATTGTATACATTTTATCGAATATTGTATACAACATACATTTCATACATGCTGAAACTGCCTATACAAGGGAGTTTCACAATTCTGCTTGAAATCATAAAAACATTAAATATGCGAAATAAACAAGGGAATAAATACGATAAACAGGTCTAAAACGTAATATTTTAGTTTTGCTTTGTTTGACTAATTATGGGCTTATGAATATAATTTTATGTACAGAGTAATATTAATATTTTGTGGAATGTACTAGAAAATTATATCGATTTTAACATAGTTAATATTAACTTACAGAATAAATGACAATTTTTTTGAGAATTTGACATTAATTATTCAATAAAAGTATTCCATGAGTATTGCTTAATTATCTTGTGCTTTAAAGGAATTCCTCTGTTTTATATTTATTTGTTTCAGGTTCATTATGCAGAATTTTACGGACTATCAAAAAAATAAGCAGACTATTAGATAAAATGAGGTTATGAAAATATGATGTTTTCCAGAAATATGTTTAAAGGAGGGGCTGCAGTACCCCACAGAAAAAATACTGCACAAATGGAAACTAAAAAAATGAATGTGCCTGAAAAAGTAATTATACCTATGATACAGCACATTGGAGCACCATGTGTGCCTCTTGTAAAGAAAGGGGACACGGTGAAGGTTGGGCAAGTCATTGGAAATTCTGAGAAGTACGTCTCTGCCCCGGTACACTCCAGTGTATCAGGTACTGTAACCAATATCGCCCCGGTGCTCTTCCCCGGAGGATTTCAGGTTACTTCGGTAGAAATCAAAACAGACGGAACGCAGGAAGTTCATGAGAGTATAAAGCCTATTTCATACTCCAGCAATAAAGAACTGCTTGAGGCTATCAGACAATCAGGACTTGTCGGCCTTGGCGGCGCTGGTTTTCCTGCACATGTAAAGCTGTCACCTCCGCCGGACAAACCGGTTGATACACTGATAATCAACGGTGCTGAGTGTGAGCCTTACATCACTTCTGACTACAGGGAGATTATTGAAAATTCATCGAGTATAATAGGCGGAATAAGCATACTTAAAGAACTTTTAAAGGTAAAAAACGTCTGGATTGGGATAGAAGACAATAAGCCTGAGGCTATAAAGATACTGACACACCTGACTGAGAAAATTGATGATGTCAGGGTAGTAAAGTTAAAATCACGTTATCCGCAAGGCGCAGAAAAGATGTTGATATATTCCGTTACCGGAAGGAAAGTTCCACCAGGAAAGCTGCCTAATGATGTGGGCGTTATTGTGATGAATGTAAACAGTGTTTCATTTATTAATGAATATATTAAAACAGGAATGCCATTGATTAAGAAGAGAGTTACCGTAGACGGCTCTGCAATAAAGAATCCGTCTAATGTTGAGGTTCTTATTGGAACCCAGCTGAAAGACGTATTCGACTTCTGCGGCGGTTTTAGTTGTGAAGTTCATAAAGTGCTTATGGGCGGCCCTATGATGGGAATAGCGCAGCACTCATTAGATGTTCCGGTAATGAAATACACAAATGCACTGCTGGCTTTTGGCAGAGAAGATGCAGAAATAGGCGAGGAAGGGCCTTGCATAAGGTGTGGACGCTGTGTCAGTGCATGTCCAATGAATCTGATGCCTCTATACATTAACCTTCATGCACTGAAAGAGAATATAGAGGATTTGAGAAAATACAATCCTAATGATTGTATTGAATGTGGAAGCTGTTCATATGTATGTCCTGCTAAAAGGCACCTGGTGCAAACTATAAGGCTTGCGAAGATGCAGCTGAAAAAGGCGGCGGCAAAGTAAATTTACAGCCCTGGCCTGAAAAGTACTGAAAGCAGGAACAGATACTGTGAATTGATAATGTAGGCTTGTGAATTGATATTGCAGATTAATAATAGAAATAACGTTGGAAACTGACATTGGAAATTGATGCCGGGAATTAACATCAGGAAAGTACGTGTTTAATAGATTCACGTGCTTGTAAAGGGGGAAACAAACTTTGGAAGACAGCAAATTACTTGTATCTTCCTCACCACATCTTAAGGATAGCAGTACTACAAGGAGAATAATGCTGGATGTCGTGATTGCGCTTATACCAGCTGCAGCTTTTGGTGCTTACTTTTTTGGAGCAAGAGTTTTGCTTGTAATACTAACGACGGTATTATCGTGTGTCATATCTGAATATATTGCGGCAAAGGCTTTAGGAAAGAAGTCCACAATTGGCGATTTAAGTGCTGTTGTTACAGGTCTTCTTCTGGCATTGAACCTGCCGTCGACGATACCATTGTGGATTGCGGCGGTTGGCGGGGTTGTGGCCATAATGATAGTAAAGCAGATTTTTGGGGGGATTGGCCAGAATTTTATGAATCCGGCGATGGCGGCAAGGGTATTCATACTCATTTCGTGGCCGATGCAAATGACCTCATGGGTATTACCGGAGCGGCCGGACGCTGTTACTTCTGCGACACCTCTTTCAATGCTTAAATTGGGGGAAAGTACACTTCCTGGTTATAAGGAACTTTTTATAGGTAATATAGCGGGATGTATAGGTGAGACATCAGTACTTGCCCTTTTAATTGGTGCAGCATATCTTTTCTACAGAAAAGTTATTACAGCGGAGATACCGCTGACTTTCATAGGAACTGTAGCGCTATTTACATGGATATTTGGTGGTGACGGGCTGTTTAAAGGGGATTTTTTGTACCATATACTTTCAGGAGGCCTGGTACTTGCAGCATTTTTCATGGCTACAGACTATTCCACTTCTCCAATGACATTCAAGGGGAGAATAATCATGGGCGTGGGCTGTGGTATTATAACTTCGATAATAAGGCTTTATACCAATTATCCGGAAGGTGTGTCATTTGCAATTCTTCTTATGAATATAATGGTGCCTCTTATTGATAGATATACCATACCCAGAAGTTTCGGAGGTGAAAGGAAAGTTGCGTGATATATTAAAACCTGCCATTTCTCTTTTTGTAATATGTATTGTGGTTTCAGCGGCTCTGGGGTTCACATATTCCGGAACAAAGGATGTTATCGAAGAGCGCAAGAGGCTTGATGAGATCGCTGCCAGACAGGAAGTTCTGAGTACCGCCGAAACTTTTGCAGAAATTGAGAAACTTGATGATATTGTTAAAAGTAAGCCGGAACTTAATCTGGTAAAGGAAGCCTATAAAGCCATGAATGGAGAAACGGTTGAAGGTTACGTTCTAACCGCTGTAAGCAAGGGTTATGGCGGAGATGTAAAAGTAATAGTTGGTGTTGACAACAGCAAAAAAATAACAGGAGTTAAAATAGTGGAACATAGTGAGACACCAGGGTTGGGAGCTAAAGCAGAAAATCCTGAGTTCCTCTCACAGTTCGTGGATATTGTTCCAAAGGAAGCATTTAAAGTAGTTAAAGATAACAAAACAAAGACAGAGGAAATTGATGCCATAAGCAGTGCCACGATAACTTCAAAGGCTGTTACCAATGCGGTTCAGGCAGCGGTAGATGTGGCATTTGAGCTTATGAATGAAGGGGGAAGTTCCAAGTGAAGGCATTAAAGACATTGACAAACGGCTTGCTAAAAGAAAACCCGACTTTCAGGCTTGTACTGGGAACATGTCCCACTCTTGCCATAACTACAATGGCAATAAACGGACTTGGTATGGGGCTTGCCACTACAGCGGTTCTGGTCGGATCAAATGCCGTTATAGCGCTTACAAGAAAGCTTATTCCCGATAAGGTGAGAATACCTGCCTTTATTACAATAATAGCAGGATTTGTGACGATAGTACAATTTTTACTTAAGGCTTACTTACCTGCCCTCAATGAGACTCTTGGAATATATATTCCCCTTATTGTTGTAAACTGTATTATACTCGCAAGAGCTGAAATGTTCGCCTGCAAGAATTCCGTTTTTCTTTCCGTTCTTGATGGACTGGGCATGGGCATAGGTTTTACCTTTGCGCTTGTAATTATGGGTTCTATAAGAGAATTAATCGGAAACGGAACAATTTTTGGTGTTACCGTAACGGCAAACCTTTTTGATCCGGCAATAATAATGATACTGCCGCCGGGAGGATTTTTGACATATGGTATTCTGATAGGGCTGTTAAATAGATTTAGCAAGGTGAAGATAAGGAAAACAGGCTGTCATGGATGTAGTATTCAGTGCGGCGTCTCTTCATCAAATAAGGAGGTAGGTGCGCAGTGAGAGAATTATTGAGTTTGATGCTGGGTGCAATTCTCGTTGAAAACTTTGTGCTTGCTAAGTTCCTGGGGATATGCCCGTTCCTGGGCGTCTCGAAGAAACTGGATACTGCTCTGGGCATGAGCGGAGCTGTTATCTTTGTTATGACGGTAGCGTCAGCATTTACGTGGGCTGTAAATAATTTTATACTTGTCAGGTACGAGCTTGAATATCTTCAGACGATTGCTTTTATACTTGTTATTGCAGCACTGGTACAGTTTATCGAGACTGTTTTAAAAAAGTTGGCGCCTTCTCTTTATAAATCTCTTGGTATATACCTGCCGCTTATTACTACAAATTGTGCGGTACTGGGAGTAGCTATCCTCAATGTACAAAGGGGGTATAATTTTGGAGAGGCAGTTTTGTATAGTTTTGGTGCAGGATTGGGATTTACACTTGCGCTGGTGCTGTTTGCAGGTGTAAGGGAACGTCTGGAGCATTGTGATATACCTGAATCTCTTAAAGGTATGCCCATAACTCTTATTGCAGCATCCCTTGTATCCCTCGCGTTTTTTGGATTCCAGGGATTGTTCCAGTAGGATGGGAAAGGAGTAGTTAAGATTATTATGCAAATTTTGTTACCTGTTTTGATAATAGGAGGCCTCGGCCTGATATTTGGTTTTGGACTCGCCTATGCTTCCAAGAAATTTGAAGTGAAAGTTGATGAGAGAGTTTCAAGGGTACGAGAGATTTTACCCGGAGCAAACTGCGCTGCATGCGGACAGACCGGGTGCGATGCCTTTGCTGAGGCAGTTGTTGCAGGCGGAGCTGAAGTGAACGGTTGCCCTGTAGGGGGAGCTGAAGTGGCGGAAAAAGTGGCTAAGATAATGGGTAAGTCCAGTAAAAAGTTCGAAGCAAGAGTTGCAAGGGTTATGTGCGGTGGAAGTTCCAAGAAATGCAGAAGTAAATACAGCTACTCGGGAATAGAGGACTGCGCTGCGGCCGCCAACCTTTTTGGAGGACCTTCAGCATGCGCATACGGATGTATAGGTATGGGCAACTGTGCGAGGGCATGCCCCTTCGGAGCAATAGTGATTGAAGATGGGCTGGCTAAAGTGATTGCAACTAAATGCACAGGATGTACAAAGTGTGTTGCTGCGTGTCCCAAGAAAATCATAGAAATGGTGCCTATAAGCAATGAATATACTGTAAGGTGCAGCAGTTTTGACAGCGGAAAAGTTGTGAGGCAGAATTGTGATGTCGGATGTATTGGCTGCGGCAGGTGTGTAAAAGTTTGCCCCCACAATGCAATAAAGATGGAGAATAATCTGGCTAAGATTGATCCTGCATTGTGCCAGAATTGTGGTGAGTGTGCCAAGGTGTGTCCCACAAAAGCAATAGAGCTGTTCCTTTGCGGTGTACAGAATAAGGAAAGCGTAGCTGTATAAATACATCGGAGTAAATATAGTGGAATAATAGAGTATATGATTGAAGAAGAATATAAAATAAGGGTGTATTGCTAATATATGCCCTTATTTTGCATTTTGTTGATTTATAGCGCATAACTTTTTTGACTTATTAATGCATAACAGGATTCTATAAAAAGTTATAGTGATTAAACAGTAAGTCAAAAAATATTCATATCGTTTTGTGTTTTTGAATACTACGTTTGCTATAATAAAAACGCGTATGATCTATGAGAGCCAGGGACTCACTGAGCTCCATATCCTGACAGATATGGAGTATAGCTTGCATAGGGGTATACAATGAGATATGTATTGATATATAAGTTTTTGTATAAAACGATCTATAAATATAGATATAAATTGAGATATAAACAATGATATAACTATGATATAAACAAGATATAACCGAGCTATAAACGGGATATGATCAAGATATGAAGAGATATAGAGATATAAAGAGGTATAAGCAGATAGTTGAGAGGTTTTGTGTATATATGAATTTGATTGAACAGGTAAAGCTTTTTCCTTCGAAACCCGGAGTATATATAATGAAGGATTCATTAGGGAATGTAATATATGTAGGCAAGGCTAAAAAACTAAAAAACAGAGTAATGCAATACTTTTATCACATAAAGGACAGGGCTCCGAAAATAGATGACATGGTTGACAATATCCATTCAATAGAATACATTCTCACGGATACTGAGCTGGAGGCATTTCTGACAGAATGCAGGCTGATAAAAGAAATTAAGCCCAGGTATAACAGTCAGATGAAAAATGACGGCAGGTACGCATATATAAAGATCAGCATTAATGAAAAGTATCCCGGAATATCTGTTGTTACTGATAAGGATGAAACAGGTTCACTTTTTTTCGGTCCCTATACAAGCCAGACCAGTGTTGAAAGAGCCGTATTATTTATAAAAGAGAATTTTTTAATAAGGAAATGCAGTAATGCGCTTTTCAAGAGGTCGTCAGGATGTCTGAATTACAGCCTGGGTACGTGTATGGGAGTTTGCAGGGGAGATACTGATGATACTGCATACAGAAAATGTGTTGATAATGTGGTGCTTTTCCTGGAGGGAAAGGACAGTTCAATTATTGAATCTTTAACAGAGAAGATAAATCTGGCCGCTGACCGGCTGGAATTTGAAAAGGCTGCAAAATACAGGGACGATTTAAGAGCACTAAAGCATATTTTGAACAAGCAAAGCCTGATCCGGTCATCGTCAAAAAGAAGGAATGTCATAGCTGTTGAGGCTACAGGAAAGTGCTGTTACAAAGTATTCCTCTTCAAGGGCAACAGACTTATAAGCAGTGGGACTTTTTCTACTGAAAATACCGACAGGACAAGTGCTGTACAGCATTTTTATAACCTGATTATAGATAATTTTAAAAATAAAAATATTGATATCAGTGAGACTTTAGACCGGCAGGAGATCGATGAAGCTCAGATAATATACTCATATCTTAAGAGCAGGAAAAATGATATTTTAAGCTTAAGAGTACCTGCCAGCTGGCTTACCGGTGGAAATCCGAGGCTAAAATCAGAGCTGGACAGGATAGTTGGAATGATGTATTATTATGAAAGTGGGGGCGGTGGATGCAGCGAGGGAGACAACGGGAAAGACAACGGGGACGGTTCTCCTGCCTAAGATAGAAGACAGGAGGGACGGTTCTTTTGTCTTATGAAATGAGCAATCCAATAGAACAGGGATTGAAACATAATACCCATATTACGCAATCCGAGGAATTCCATTTTGACTGAAGTACAAAATCCAACAGAACAAGGATTGAAACTCTGTGAAATTTAAGGCTGCGTTGTCTCGAGCCCTTTATTAAAATGACCATTCCAGTTGAACAAGGATTGATACCCCATGTCATGAAAAAGACCATATAAAAATGATTTAACAATGTTAAAGTGTATATTCCAGTAGAACAAGGATTGAAACATCTCAGTTCGAACTTCAAAGAAGTCCTCTATTTTTTGCTTGAAGTGACTATTCCACTAGAACAAGGACTGAAACAGTTGGAATGTTACTCCGCCGTCAGTCCACTTTTGGTAGCTTGAATGCACATTCTGAAACCACAAATACCAATAACCATAAGTGCACTGCACATTCTCTACATAGAAAAGTAAAGGGGGTTTAGCAGTGACAACGTATAAAAATGAATTAGTAAATGATGAGGTTCATTTGAATAAAGTATTCGTATATGGAACATTAATGAAAAATTTCTGTAATTATAAAAGATATATTGAAGGCCGGATAAGCCGGATAACACCAGGTAAAACATACGGACTGCTTTACCACCTGCCTGAAGGTTATCCTGCTTTGTTAGAAGGAAATGAAATAGTTGAAGGTGAAATAATAGAACCTGTTGATGAGAGACTCTTGAAATCTCTGGACAGGTTGGAGGACTATGTTGAAGGAAGAAGCGGTAATCTATACGAGAGAAAAATAAAGGAGATATTGACAGAGGACGGAGAAAAGGTGACCTGCTGGATATATATCTATACAGATGAGAGATATGCAAAGGAAAGCGGAATTCTGATACCGGATGGAAATTGGAGAAAGTTTATGGAAAATAGGATTAAATAGCTGTTGAAATGCACGATCCACTAGAATAAGGATTGAAACACTAGTTTGATTGCGAGTACTGCTAATAATCCAAAGTTGAAATGCACTATCCATTAAAACAAGGATTGAGACATTTTTTCTATATAAGAAGCTATACCTGGAATAAAACAGTTAGAGTTCACAATCCACTAGAACAAGGATTGAAATATCATTATGGCTGGAGTGATAAGCAGTCACATGTTGTTGAATCTCACATTTTATTAGAAAAAAGATTGAAAGGCAAAAAACACTATCACAAAAAAATCTCATTGACACCAGCTATTATTGAAATCTGTAGTAAAATATGGTAGTATAACAATACAATAAAATGTGTCCTGACAAATATAGATAGATATTTACTTTTTGTTGTTAGAAAATTATTGGCAAAATTCAAGATAGTGATCTCTAGACATTGAAATAACTGTGTTTGAGAGTGATGTTAATGAAAGAAAAAAGTGTGTTTGAGCGTATTTTTGGTTACTTTTTCATAAAAAATGACTCAAAAAAACCCGTTCTAAAACTGCATAAAACTCAGATAAATAGGGCATTTCATGCAAAATAGCTGTTGAAGTGCACGATCCAGTAAAACAAGGATTGAAACTTTTCAAGGACGACTATATCAGCGTTAAGTGTACGTGGTTGAAATGACCATTCCAGTAAAACAAGGATTGAAATCTACGGCAAAACCCTTTTGCTATATTGTCAACACAAAGCTGAAATGCGATCCCAAGAATAAAAAGAATCTAAGAAACCAATATTCTGTGACTGCTATCTTATGCACTTCCACAAAAATCACACAATTTGTTACAAAATAAAGAGTTATATGGAATTTTATGATATAATTAATGACATCAATTTTTAAAGAATTATAAATGATCAAAAGAGGTAAAAATGAAAATAGATTATACACTTGTAAGATTTGAAAATATATTTTTACAAACAAGACAAGCGACTAAGTTAAGGGGATACTTTGCAAATAGATTTCCCGATGAAGAAATTATAAGTAATCATAGTGGTGACAAATTTGTTTATAATTATCCAAAAGTGCAGTACAAGGTAATTGATGGACAACCTATAATATGCGGGATTTGCGAAGGTTCATCACTTATATCGCAAATAGGATTTAATACTGATGAAATAAATATTGACGGTGAAAAAATTAATGTAAGCCAGACAAAAATCATAAGAAAACCGCTTGAATTTGGTATTTGTGATAATTATGTGGAATACAGGTTTGTTACACCCTGGATGGCGCTGAACCAAAAGAATGTAGGAATATATAAAAAAGCTAATGATATTGAAAAAGAGGAAATACTTAAAAGAATACTCATAGGCAATATACTCTCAATGTCAAAGGGCCTTGGGTATAATGTTGACAGTACACTGCATGCCTGGCTTGATGTTGAAGAATGTCATGTCAAGTTTAAGAATATTGATATGAAAGCTTTTAAAGGGCGATTTAAGGTTAATTTTCTTATCCCGGAATACCTGGGATTAGGCAAGGCAGTCTCAAGAGGCCTTGGCACTGTTGTTAGAGCTGGGAAAAATGATTTAAACTAAGTAATGAGTACGGCTAAAGTTTTGGCAATACTCACTTGAATACGATATTGCGGGCTAAACAGCTGATGAAATGCACAGTCCAATAGAACAAGGATTGAAACTTTGTTGTTGTTTCTCGTTGCCCAAATTTTGCTTGTTGGTTGAGGTGTATGCTCCATTATAACAAGGGTTGAAACAAATCAATGTCAATCTGATGGCTGTCATGCATATCGTTTGAAATGCAAGCTCCAGTGAAACAAGGATTAAAACTAAATCAAAATCAATTTAATTTGTCGAAAAAGGAATTCAATCAGATGTATAATTCAGAATAACAAAAAACAAAATTATTCATTCCAGCTTAGCATTGTCAACAGCACTTGTAAACATGGTTGCAAAATAGTATAATTATGTCAACAAAATGAGAATAATTGCGTACTAAATAGAGAAATATGCTTCCTAATTTATTTTTTAATTATTATTTTTGTCATAAAAACAGGTGTAATAATAATTGATATTTTTACTAATAAAATTAAGTCTGATACTGTTACTTGTTGTTACTCAAACCTGTAGTTTATAGATACAAAACTATAAAATTATTTTTTTGGCTCTGTTAACTTAGTATGAAAAGAATGAGACCTAAAAGGACTCTAGTAGGCTCAAAAAGAAAAAAGCCTACAAATGGAATCGACTAAATGTAAAATAACACGAAAAGAAGTAATGCGCAA
>Ga0134100_1000786_pt1 | contig 34164 bp, 30 predicted proteins | sample 11_taG_2_FD_94444 | JGI IMG/M metagenome (GOLD analysis project Ga0134100, IMG submission 94444) | Switchgrass degrading microbial communities from high solid loading bioreactors in New Hampshire, USA - 11_42_5_180_A3 metaG | ecosystem: Engineered > Bioreactor > Semi-continuous > Anaerobic >...
CAAAATGATGTGTGGTAACTTCATTTTACTAGAGATTTCAACTCCATGCTCTATTTATTTACAAATAAATGTTGGTGCACCGAAAATTTTTACTTTCGGCACCCCAACATTTATTATAGAACCAAAAAAATAAAGGCTGATAAAATCAACCTTTTTCTTCCAAACACATAATTTAGCTATTAGTCTTTTATACCAAATTTCTTTTTGAATCTGTCAACTCGTCCACCTGTATCTACGAGTTTCTGCTTTCCTGTAAAGAAAGGATGACATTTTGAACATATTTCTACGTGAAGATTCTGTTTTGTTGATCCAGTAGTAAAAGTCTCACCACAAGCACACTTCACAACTGCATCTTCATAATATTTTGGATGGATTCCTTCCTTCATTCTGTTCACCTCTCTCATTTAACACTTATTATATATAATACGATAAATGCCTCATAAACTGAAGACTTGTCGCAAATACCGTTTGGTATGGCAAATCTTTATAATGCCATTGGTTTCTCGTAATCTATATAAATTAATATAATATTGCCACTAAAACGACAGGTGATATTTTAACACAAAATCATTCATTCCGCAAGTATTATTTTTCAACAAATCCCACGTTTATGCTATCTATAAATTCCTTGTTTGTCTTTGTCTGCATAAGCTTATTTATTATCATCTCTGTAACATATGCAGTACCCATGTTACTCATAGCTTTTCTTATTGCCCATATTCCCTCAAGCTCCTTCTGACTTAGCAAGAGCTCCTCGCGCCTTGTGCCTGACTTCTGTATATCAAGCGCAGGGAAAATACGCTTTTCGGAAAGCCTTCTGTCAAGATGAAGTTCCATATTGCCTGTTCCTTTAAATTCTTCAAATATTACATCATCCATTCTGCTGCCCGTCTCTATAAGTGCGGTTGCAATTATCGTCAGGCTGCCTCCGTTTTCTATATTCCTTGCCGCTCCGAAAAATTTCTTCGGGCTGTGAAGTGCTCCCGGGTCAAGACCACCTGTTAAAGTCCTTCCTGTGGGCGGAATAGTAAGGTTATATGCTCTTGCAAGCCTTGTTATGCTGTCCAGCAGTATCACAACATCTCTCTTTTGCTCTACCAACCTTTTAGCTCTTTCCAATACCATTTCCGCAACTTTTACATGCCGCTCCGGAACTTCATCAAAGGTCGAGGATACGACTTCACCTTTTATTGAACGTTCCATGTCCGTTACTTCCTCAGGTCTTTCATCAATAAGCAGCACTATTAAATATATTTCCGGGTAATTTTCGGTTATACTGTTTGCTATCTGTTTGAGCAGAATCGTTTTACCCGCTTTAGGGGGCGCCACAATCATACCCCTCTGACCCTTGCCTATCGGAGCCACAAAATCTATAACTCTGGTAGACAAAATTCGCGGATTTGTTTCCAGGTTAATTCTGACATTGGGATATATTGGCGTAAGAAATTCAAAGGGTATTCTTTTTGCTGCAACTTCAGGCGGATCTCCATTTACCTCCTGGACATATAAAAGGGCCTGAAATTTTTCTCCCACATTAGGTATCCTGGCTTTTCCTTTTATTTTATCTCCCGTTTTTAATCCAAATCTTCTTATCTGGGAAGGAGAAACATAGACATCTTTACTTCCTGACAGATAATTGTCGCTTCTTAGGAAACCATATCCATCAGGCAATACTTCAAGAATTCCCTCAACCGGATCATCGCTTTCAATTTTTTCCGTAACGTTTTGATTTGACTGTTCGTTGTCTTTCTTCTGGTGATTCTGCTGAGCGGAATGTTTTTCTTGTTTCTGATTCTCATTTTTAGACTGCTTATACTCATTGCCGTTATTTTGGATAACCGTATTGTTTGACTCTATAATTGAATTATCAGAATCTTTCTGCTCTTCATCAACTGTGTCAGCATTTTTATTCGCTGCAGATTCACCGGATGCTTTTCTCTTGCGCGTCTTTTTCTGCTCAGTTTTGTTTTCATCATTTTTTTCTTCCTGAACACTTGCAAACCCTGTTTCGCTTTCACTTTTTCCGCTCATATCTTTACCTTCGTTATCATCAGTTTGTTTATTTTTTTCAGAAACTGCTTCATCATATTTAAGTTCAACTGTTGCATCCGCAATAATATTATCATCTGCTGATTTTTCAGTTTCTGCATTATTTATTTTTTCTTCCTGACTGACTTGATTTGTTGAATCATTTTGACTTGCCTTGCTGGCCTTGCTTGGCCTGCCTCTTCGGGATTTTCTGAGAACTGGTTGGCTTTCTTGTAAGTTATCGTTTTGAATTATTGACTGGCTATCTGATGTTTCTGATGTTTTTATTATGATTTTGCTACCATCAATTTTATCGATAAGCCTTAAATTCTTCGTTTCCGGCTCGTCTCTTCCTTGTATGCTATTATTTTCGTCATTATCAGGCATTTCGCTATTTTCCTGTTGATTATCTTTTACAGCTGTTTCATTATTTTCTCCTGCCTCTTTAATCTTCTCTATTAGCTCCGCTTTTCTGTATTTTGAAATGTTTTTAATACCCAAAATTTTGGCAATATATCTTAAATCTTCCAACGTCTTATTCTCAAGATTAATGTCTTCCATACTCCACCACCTTATATATATAATTATTACCATTTTGTCGGGAATTAATTCACTGGATTAAACAAGTAAAACCTTCAAACGATCGAAGGTTTAAATATTTAGAGGAGGATTTGTGAATCATTACTATACACTAGAAATTATAACATTGGGGTGAAAATCTGTCAATAATGAAATTACTAAAGTTTTCACATACTTACCGATTTTTATTAAATAATAAAGCTCCCCCAATTTAAATGATTCATTCAATCCTTACCTCATAACACTTACATCGTAAAAATCTATTATAATATTAATTAATTTTTTAATGTCTTATATAATTTTAATCTTGAAAATTTCGAAGATATTGCATTTTCATAATTATATCTTCATACGGCGCAAAACATATATATGCTGCAATAATCATTTATTTCGATTAAATTATTAAGTGTAACAAATATAATAATTAATTCATGAAAATTAGTAATTACAATGGCTTAATATAATTTTATTATATTATGTAAACAAAACTTCTGAAGTTTACTAAATTATTGAAACATTAAGATATATTTTCTTAATATTATTATTACATTATTTTATTAAATTATTCTTAAATTTCAGGATAAATTTAAATTTTTTAAATAATCATATTTAAAGCTGCAGCATCAGATTTAATGCTGCAGCTCTTTATTCTGTGATTTAATTACGACTGCCGTAATATTAGGCTCTCTTAAACAATACATTTTTCTCATATTCTTCTACGTCCTGAAGCCAGTCTGCGCCAACGGGAACACCGTTATCATAACAGTATTTGTTCCATACGGCTCCGAACGGAAGTGATTTGAGTTCTTCCATAAGCGCAAGACGGTTTCCGAAGTTGCCTTTGCTTTCTTCTTCATTTAACATTTCGGTTGGTTCCAAAAGTGAAATCATTATAGCTTTTAATGTAGCTCTTGTTCCTGTAACCCATGCGGTAATCCTGTTTATGCTGGCATCAAAGAAGTCCAGAGCAATATGAACCTTGTTATATGCATCGCATCTTTTTATTTCGTTTGCAATTGCTAAAAGCTCATCATTTATTATAACTACATGGTCGCTGTCCCAGCGTACGCCCCTGCTTACGTGTAACAGCAGGTCATCTGAGAACTGCAGTATAGCTGATATTTTGTCAGCTATGCTTTCAGTAGGATGGAAATGTCCTGCATCAAGACAAATCATAACGTCGTTTTTCATCGCATATCCCATATAAAACTCATGTGAACCCACAACATATGCTTCAGAACCTATACCAAAGAGCTTACTTTCCACCGCGTCAAGCAGATGCTCTTTTGGATACTTCTGAGTGAGTATTTCATCCAATGATTCTTTTAATATGCTGCGGTATTTCATCCTGTTTGCGGTCAAATCCTTTGAACCGTCCGGTATCCATATATTATTGACACATGGTGTACCAAGTTCCTTACCCATTTGTGCCGCAATTTCACGGCTTTTCTTAACATGCTTTATCCAAAAATCGCGTACTTTCTTGTCTGGGCTTGAAAGTGTAAATCCAGAATCAGCCATGCTATGTGAAAAGAGTGTAGGATTAAAGTCAAGGCCTATTCCCTTTTTCTTTGCCCAATCTATCCATTTGCAGAAATGCTCTGTTGAGATTTCATCTCTGTCGACAAACTTACCGTCTGTTTCAGCATATATAGCATGCAGATTTACACGGTGCTTTCCCGGTATCAGATCCATCGCCTTTTCTAAATCCTGGCGCAGTTCTTCGCCGTTTCTTGCTCTGCCGGCATAATTACCGGTAGCAAGAATTCCACCTCCAGAAAGCCCGTCTACTCCGGTTTCAAAACCTGTAACATCATCACCCTGCCAGCAGTGAATAGAAACCTGTATGCCTTTCATCATTTCAAGAACTTTATCAGTATCTATGCCGAAAGAAGCATATGTTTTTTTTGCCAGCTCATAACTTTCATCTACATTTTCAGACATATTAAATTTATTCATAAATACCTCCTTGATTTTCGGTAATTTTTATCTATCTGCAAACAATACCAACTTATCTCAAAGCTGTAAAGTTTACAGGCATTTTGTTCCTATACCTTCACTCTTTTTCATTATTTCTTCATACTTCAAATATGCCTCATTCCATTGACTTACGTCAACAGGATCAAATTCATTCATATCGAATGATTTCTTTATTATTGCCCTTGCCTGGCTTATATTGGCAATTTCACCTAAAGCTATAAGCTGGCAAGTAATATTTCCTATAGCGGTTGCTTCAACAGGACCGGTTATAACAGGCCGCCCTATTGCGTTAGCCGTAAACTGAGATAACAGTTTATCTTTTGAGCCTCCGCCTACAACATGTAAAACAGGAATGTTATATCCTACGATCTTCTCAAGTTTTTCAAGGGCTGTCCTGTACTTCATGGCAAGGCTTTCCATAACACAGCGTACTATCTGGCCTTTTGTTTCCGGCACAGGCTGTCCTGTCAAACGACAGTATTCCATTATTTTTTCCGGCATATTTCCTGGTGAGTAGAACATGCTGTTATCCACATCTATAAATGAACGGAAGGATTCTGACTGCTTAGCCATCTGCTCAAGATCATTAAAGCTTATTTTTTCTCCTTCCTTTTCCCATGCTCTTTTACATTCCTGATGTATCCAGAGACCCATTATGTTTTTCAGCAGCCTTATGGTATTATTAAAACCACCTTCATTGGTGTAGTTGAGTTCATAAGTCGTATCATTAATAACAGGCGTGTCAGACTCAACTCCTAAAAGCGACCATGTCCCGCTGCTTAAGTACGCATATTTGCCTTCAACTGCAGGCACTGACATTACAGCACTTCCGGTATCATGTTCAGCAACAGCTATCACAGGTACACCATTTATACCAAGCTCTGTGCGGACATTTTCGCTCAATTTACCTACAATTGTTCCTGGTTTCACTATGTCTGTCAGCATTTTCTGAGGTATGCCCATACGATTTAGCATTTCATTTGCCCATTTACCGGTTCTGGCATCAAGCATCTGGGAAGTACTTGCGATGGTATATTCAGTAACTTTTTCCCCTGTTAAAAAGTAATTGAAAAGGTCAGGTGTGAAAAGCATTGTTTCCGCATGTTCAAGTGCGGGTGAGCCTGAAAGCTTCATGGAAAGCAATTGGAGCAGAGTATTAAAAGCAGCAAACTGGATACCTGTAGTCTCATAAATTTCGCGCTTAGGAATCAGTTTATCTGCTTCTTCCATCATACCTTCAGTTCTGTTGTCTCTGTAGTGATGTGGTATGCCAAGCAATTCTCCTGACTTGTCAAGCAGCCCGAAATCCACTCCCCAGGTATCTATGCCTATACCCGCAATGTCTTTATTACCGCTGTTCATGCATTTTATAATACCCTGTTTTAATTCATGCAAAAGCCTTAATGTGTCCCAATAGAAGCTACCGTTTATTAATACAGGATCATTAGGGAATCTATGTATTTCTTCTAGTTTAAGCGTCTCACCATTAAAGCTTCCCATAACTGCTCTTCCACTGCTGGCACCATAGTCAAACGCCAATACCTTTTTCATCTAATCCCTCCTCGAATATTGATTATTATATAGCAGTCGCTATTGCTGACATACTTAACTATTAACTGTTTGTACTAAGATTATTAATTAAAAACATATGAATTTTGTTTCTTATACTTAGTAAAATAAAACATATAATTAACGAAAAACTTGTTATTCCCCGGAGATTTGTAATATGGCACAATTAATATTATAAATAAATCTATAATATATTACATAATCATGAGTCTTGTATATCGGATAAAGCTATACACAAGTCATACAATAAGTTTGCTTTCAAATTCTAAACTTAATAGATTAATTGTTATATATTTATAATTTCGCCTATATGTTAAATATATCTCTATTGGTTAATTATAATATATTAGCCAAATTGAGTCCATATGTGTTTTTGTCTATATAACACAAAAATATCTATATACCTTTCAATAATGACCGTTTAAGCATTTACCGGACGGGAAAATCATATGCATCAGCTCTTAAATAATCAAAATAATATCGCACCAGCAGTTTATATTAATGAATTATTTCTCATTATTATTATATATTTTTTCTGTTTTAACTTAAAAAATACTAAAAGAATTTAAGACAGACACGATAAAATTATATTCATAACTGCACTTATACAACTATGTTATTATTCAGACTAATCTGAGAAAAATAAAAACATTTACATTGTTTAATGTAAATGTTTTTACTGAATTATTCATATTTTCATTCACAATAGAACAAATTTTTGCTGCCGGTTATTATAAACTATAAACTGCTGTCTGCAAATTATTTTGCAATCTTTTTTGTATTACCGGCCTTCCTTTCAGTTGAATTATAATACTCCATTACAAGCTGATCCATTTCTCTGCTGACTTCCAGTACGTCAGAACTTTTCAGATCTCCGGACTCAACTATATTATCCAGCTTGGATCTTAACTCTTTAATTTTTATTTTAGCTCTGCTTCCAGATAACACCATATCATACCTCCTGGCAATTTATAAATAATATAAATTGCCTTCTGTTTTATGTAAAGTAGATAAACTTTGCTATGTCTTTTAGTGCAATTTTACCAAAAAACTCACATTACTATTATAAATATAAAAAAAAATATGTCAATAAAATTATGCCAACATATTACATAATTTTTCAATTTTCTGAAATTAGTATTTCCAGAAGACAGGTACTATTAATTAATATCCGGAATGTATTCGAGATAATTTTCAACTAATGTTTTAAACTTATAACTAAACCGCTTATCCTGCATACTTTTCATGTAAAAAATTTCAAAAGTGGAGAACTGTATCATAGGTACATTACGCCCAGCCATGAATATCAACTTTTATACATACCTAATCTAACCGTCAGATTTGTTTTTCATTAAAAATTTAACATTTTTAACAAGCCAATAGCATATTCATTTTCGGGTTCTTTTTGTAGTACCTCATTTACTCAAATATAAGCATTATCTAAATCTCTCGTCTTATAGTAACAATATGCTACATCCAATATATTTTTAAATTATCAAGTTGTTTATCATATATAATTAAAAAACTATCCAAAGCTTCTTTATAATTTCTCATATTTGCATATATTATACCTATATTTCTAATAGCATCATGACAATCATTGTCATATTTATATGCAAATTCGAATTCTTCAAGAGCTTTTTCATAATTATGCATTTGCGCATAACAAAAACCTAAATTTAAATGTGTCTCTGACTGTGCTACATTTATAGATAATGATTTTTAATAATATATTTTCGCAGTTTTATAATGCTGAATTTTTGAATAATATACCCCTGAGTAATAATATACATCTTCATTATATGGATTTATATCTGCCGCTCTATTCAAATACTCTAAATGCCTTTTTATATTTTTTCAGCTTAATATATGCTCTTCCTAAATTAAAGAATGGTCTTTCCCAGTCCGGACAAGTTTTTATCAGCTCCTTAAAAATTCTTATAGCTGAAAGAGAATCGCCAAGATTCATATAACAGCATCCAATATAATTTAAACAATCATTAGTTTCTTTTATACTATAAGATTTCTTAAATAGATTTAATGCTTCTGTATAATTATCTTCTGCATAGAATTTTTCAGCTTCCCTATAATAATCTTCACCTGTCAACTTTGGGCCACCTTTGTATAAAATCAAATACCAATATTTTTAGCTATAAATTCCTTTATAAGCCTTATTTTATCAATCGAAATTTTACCTGTAACCCCTTGTATTATCGTATTTTTACAAGAATCATAATTTACATCAAATATTCTCTCCCAGCTCTGCTCAATAGTAATATGTGACTTTCCTTGTCTTATCAATTCCCACTCGTCTTCATCATCAGCAACAGCATCATTATTAAGTACACAATGCCATAAGTAAAAGTCAGAAAGCAGGACTCGTTCCTCATCAATATATATTTCCAATAATACTCCCTTTTCCCCAGGATTTAAATAACCTCCACATCGCAAGTCAGGTCTTTCAAGCCAAAGCCAAACAGGGTATTCACCATTGTACAGGGAAAGCCTCTTTCTCATTTGGTTCATCATCCATAAGTATGCTTTAAGAAACTCTTCGTATACATAATTTTTATTTCCTTCAAGATACCCTTTTTGCTGAGCCTCTTCCCATGCTTCTATCTTTTGAATTGTATAATATCTGCGTAACATAAAATTCCCTCTTAATTATGCACAATATGATTTGTTCTTCGTATAAACCTACAAATGTTTTTGATAAAATATGTGGCATTTTTTATCTTGAAATACTCAAACCAACTCTCAATTTATGAATTATTGCCTTAAATCTCCTTGTTCTCGAGCATTTTAATATAAATAATCATATAAACTTCAAATACTAATCACCATGATACCGATCAATACCAAGACCACTCACAGCTAAGCCATAATATTCTTTAGCCTCAACATCATAAAAAACATGAACATATTTCTCTCCTCCATCAAGGACTTCTATTTGTCCTTTATACCAATTGTTTTTCATATCATCACTTAATGTCAGAAAATTTACAAATAATATTTTTTTATCATTAATGTACTGCCCAATATATTGCCTTTTATATTCACGAATGTGAAAATCAACATAAGCAAGATAGTAACGGCATCTTCTATCATTCAGAATATATTGCTCCTTCCATAATTCTTCAAAATATTCTTGCAATCCCTCTTCAAATTCCTTTATTATTTTTCTGTCTGGTACCCAATCACAGCTACTATATTCAGGGTTCTTAAGTATAGTACCTTCATAATTAATATTATAAACTAACTCATAATCATCAGTTGAATCAGCAATAATCTGTTGAGCAGAAGTTGAAGAAGACTTGACGTTCTTATTTAAATCTGTATCATTTGAGCATCCTGCTACTGTAATTAGAAATGCAATTAAGCAACTGCACAGTAATAGCTTTTTAATCATCATTGTCCCCCTATTAATCAACATAACATTTTTTATACTTTAGTTTAATCAAATGCTTAAGGCTATTTATTTGCTATTGCATACAGAATGGTCTTAATTCATTATTAATATATATATAACGTGAGTCTTGTTTACATAACTCTTGTATCTACTTCATATAATCTAGATTATTTAATTGCAGATTATTATTTTTTCTAGTTCTATATTTTGCTTACAGTGATTCTTTTAAAATGGACTAATATAGTTGCTCCAGATGATAGCAAGATTTCGTGTGACAAGATTTGATCATTAATTTTGCTGAATTCATCGTACCCTATTGTATCAAATCCTTTTCTAAAGGCCAAAGTGTTATTTTCATCTGCATATTGAATATCAATTTTCGAAACTTCCTTGTATGCCAATTCAAAGGTTTCATTATTCGAAGTAACAATTATACTTACCTTTGGAAGTGAATTTTTATCCTGCCCTACTAAAATTGATTTTAAATCAAAATCATGAAAGCCTTTATATTTATCATACTTTTTCAGAAAGTCTCTCGATAAGTTCTCTTTTACTTTATCAAATTGTTCCATATACAAAGCTGCATTTTGTGACCATTTCTGTTCAGCTTCTTCTCTTGTTTTTGAATCTATATCATTCATTTTATTCCAAAGTTCATATGTAAAATATTTCATTCCTTCCTCCGGTAATTCTCAAAAAAAATTATCCAATGCCAATTATTGAATTAAAGTTATACAATTTTCAAAATATAAAGTCACATTATTTTAGCAACTAACATTAAGTAATAGAACACGAACAGGTTTAGACTATCAATTAATTGGCTTTTTACTCTCAATAACAATTGTGGAATACCAGTTTGTATCCATTTTCTTTATATCTCTTAAGGTCAGTTTCGCTGTTGATAGTCCATAATTAAAATCATTTTCTTTAATACCACTATCATTAGAAACATACACAAGTATTCTACTTTTATTAAACCTCTCATATACATCAAACATAACTTTAGTTACACCATTTTCTGCTTGCACATATATTGCACCTGAACGAGAAGCAACCTATTAGGTACCAGATATGTTTCTACTCCAATTTGATGTTCTGATATTTTGTTGTTTTCTACCATTTGGATTGTCTCTTTTCTAGATTTTGCATTCAGTTTATAATTTATATCCAAATATACATTAGTAAAAGGAATATATAAATAATACAAAGCTGTAATCACAGCAATTATTAATGGAATAAACGACTTCCATTTCATTACTTTAAAATTCATTATCAGATGAACAATTGCCCAAATTATCGTAAATGCCCAGAAAACAATACGCAGCAGATTTTCTAAATGTCCAAACACAAGTTCAGCACCAAGACTGATAGCATCTACTTTAATTCGAATATCATATCTTAACCAATCATAGATAAATGAAACTACAGCCAATAAGATAAAAATTATCGGTGTAAATTTTGCTACTTTCTTTAAATAGTCATCTCCTGAAAGTCTATGCTCATCTGAATTCATTTACTTTCACCCTTACCTTTAATGATAATTGTCCTGAAATAGAGCATAGTTGAACCATTTTCAATATATCATATAGCAATTTATATAATCACTGTATTTATTACATGATTATATTTCAAATCTCAAAAACTTTATAATTAATTTAATCAAGTATTATTTATCCAACGGTTCATAAAAAATAGAACTATAAATACAGGATGAATGTAAAAGATTAGTTTAATTAAAACTGCAAATACTTCTACAAAAGTAATTGACTGATTCATAGCTATACTATAAAAGATAAAATGTGTCATATATAAAACTACAATTATTGGTGTAATAATAATTATAGTCTTATAATGCTGTTTAAGTTCTTGTTTTGTTATATGTTTACGCTTCAAAATAATCTTTACACAAACATATACAAAAATTATTATTAAAAGAATCATTAAAATTCCGATAACTAGAGATAAATTACCCATAACAAATTCCAATTCAGACATATCATCACAACCTTAAATTAATTATTCAACTTATTTGGATATATATAATTGCCCTCATCATTAAGCTGCGGAACAAATTCTATACTTATTAACCTGTTAAACTCAAATTCAAGTTCCGTATTAATACTTTCACAATATAAAACTTCGAAATAATCGTACTCCTCAAACACATAATCACTGAAACCATTACATTCTAGAAACCCTTTAACTTTTTCTTTTGACCTGAAAATGGCTCTGTTCAGATAGAAACCTATCAGAGCTTAATTAAATAATAAATTTGCAAATTTGTTTATTTTGTTGCCCAGATAGCAACAACTTCCGCATTGCTTTTCTTTAAAACAATATATTTATTGCCGCCATCGGACCCATCAGGCAGCTGGGTTTTTACCAGCCAGGTATTCATCTTTTCATTATAACTGGCTGATAAAGGCATACCATTATCAAAATCCTCACCATAAACTGATTCAAATATTGAAGATGCTATTTCAATTGCAGCAGTCTCATTTCTAATACAGCCTTCGTTAAATATATTACTGGATATTTCTTTCACCGTATCTGTAATTTCAAATTCATCTGAATTGGTTTCTAAAACTATCTCCTTTTTTACAGTATCTTTATCTGCACTTTCATTATTATTGATATATGATGTAGGAACTGTTCCCAAAAGTAAAATTAATGCCATAGTTACAATAAATTTACTATAAAAGGCTATCATCTCCTTTAAAAACTTATGACAGGTCTCAACTAATCCTTTGTGCTTTCATATCAAGCTGATTTTCATAAGAGAACTTTTAATTGAACTGTTACTTACTAATTAATTAAGATTAAATAAAGCAGACCATGAAATGCATCGTCATATCATATCATATTTAAAGAAAATTTTGTTATTGAACATATTATAACATTAGATACAGAATATCTTAATTGTACAATATATAATAAAGTCTATAATACAAATTGTATTTTCTTACAATTGTATAGTTTTGTGTGCAATTAAGCTAAATCTCTTATCACAGTTATATTCTAGCTTTATGCATTGCTATCTATAAACTAATGCTCTTTGCTGTTAGTAAGATATGTACAAATTCCAAAACAAAACATATTCACTGCCTGTTAAAACCTTTGTGTAGATTGATACAGATAAAAGTGATTATGCTATATAGGATTGCATAACAGATATATTTTGCAATCATAGAATTTTATTGCATATTTTTAAGTATTTCAATTCGAAAATGTTTCTAGCTTTAGTTTATCTGTTTAATTTTGTTTATTAACTTTATTATATAGGTAACATGTTAAGATTTTTAGAGTTGGTATAAATATAATTATAAAAGTTATTAATACTGCAAAAAACGCTACCCAGTATGGTAGTTCTGTAATACTTCGAAAAAATGATAATGTTAAAAGTGCACCTCCCACCATTAATAAGGTAAATATATAATTCAATACTACTATACCTCTAATTTGACAAAAATCAATAATACAATTACAATAAGGACATCGAGTTCGGCAACCATAAGATATCAATTTTACTTTAAATGTTTTTTCACAGTTATTACAAGTTATTTTATACATTACATTAAGACACTCCCCTCAAATCTTCTTTTTGCTTTGTTATTGATTTTTCTAACTGCCCAGTTCTATTACTGTTTTAGTCAACACCTATCTTGTAATAATGTGTTGTAATAATAGATTCATAAACTTTTAAAGCATAATTGTATTACAATGGGTTGGTGTCATTCGCATTAGGATTCTTTTCATTACCAAATGCATCGTAGTCATAATTCTTTATATGTCCCGCTCGAAATTATAATTAAAGAGGCGTAGTCACATCAAAATTAAAGTAAAATTAGTAACTGTATATAATATAATATTAAATGCAGAATATCTCAATTAGTCGACATTACCATGTCCATCATACAAATAGTATTTTCTGGCATTTAATCCATATCCCTTTGCAATTAAGTTAAGTAAATTTTACCACATAGTAAAGATAGTAATTTTTATGCTTTATCAGCCAAAGTGCTCCACATTATAGTTGTTTTAAAAAAAAAGTATAAAAGCTAAGAAATGTCCTTTATCTTTACAAAAGCAAAGCATGGAACATTCCCAATTAAGCTACAACACAACGCATGTTGTTGGGCGAAATTGTAGCTCTGCTAAATCAGTGTTAATTATAACACTAGAAATAGCAGAGCTTTATTGTAATTAATATTTAAACCTCAACACTAAAAAGGAGCACTTCAAGAGTCATTTTAATCCTCTCTGCTGTTTATAGCCCGCCATAGACAAAATGCCACCAATACGGCCAGATTACTTCAGAAGCACTTCCTTCTTTTGCCCAAATTGTATCCCACCTATAAAATTTCCACTGACCATTTTCCTTTGTATAAGTGACTACATCACCTCCCATGTTATTAATTGATACATAATAGACTTTCGCCTTATTTTTAGAATATTCCAGTACCTTTAAATATTTTTTCTACAAACATTGTGTATTCCTCGTATAGCTTTGGATTACTAAATTCTTTTCCGTGTATAAATGTTAAAACCTAACATTTTGTTAGTGAATATCCCCAAATTAATAGAAAGCACAATATTGGAGATAAAATAATTATCCATTTCTTATATTTTCTTACAGGATTCCCTCCTATTTCAAACCAAGCAACTCTCTCATATAGTAATAGTTTTTTTTCGCAAAACCGCCGAATTCATTACTTTTAGGATTAGAATTTGGTTTGTTTGCATTTTTACCTAGATTATAAAGCGTTGCTAAAATCGCTGTTCGCCCATCTATTTCCGGATATACATTTTTCCACGTACCTTGGAAATATTTCAGATATGCAACTGCATAGTAAAGATAATTATCCTAATGTTTTATCACCTAAAAGTTTCATATTTTCGTTTTTATAGTAAGAATAATATAAAAAGCTGTGAACTGTCCCCTTTTTTGTTTTAAAAGTGGACTTTCCTCATTCCGTTATAGGTGGCAGGAGTATTAAGCGGAATATGAGGCGGTATTATTGAAAATGCTCCTTGAAAAAAGGGGTATGCCCGCAAGCCGGAATTGAGACAAGCAGTGAGCAATCCTGATAAAAGCGTTACATCTATTTTTTACCAAATTAAAGATAGGATTATGTCAGCCTGTATGATGCAAGCCTGCTGTTATTGTACAATGCCTGTGCAATCTGAATAGAGCAGGTAAAAGCGGGTAGTGTGTAACGGCTACACATGTTGTTATATCAACCGTGCAGCCGTTGAATCAGCCATGTCATGCCGTGCCAGACCGCACACCCCACATTAGCTGCACCGCTAGGCGAACCGCATAAGCCGCAGCCGTATACACAACATAACGCAAGTGCCATATTGCATATAGGCACAGCTTGCCATGTTTGCGTATCGACACAGCGGCTACAGCGTTCCACACGCAGCGTGCGTCAGGCTACTTCTGGCCTCTCACGCCCTGCCAAGCTTCGGCGATGCAGGTACAGCCGGGGAGGTGTAGCAGAGGAGATATTTCCAATTGAGCTACAACACAACTATGTTGCTGTTGGGCGGAATTGGGAAGAGAAAGGCTCTAACCAGCCCCGTGTTAAATTATTAACACTGGAACTGATAGAGCCTTGCGTAACTAAATTTACTTATTTAGTTAATATTCGTGTATTATTTTTATTTTATATCATTTAGTTTTTTGCATAGTTTTTCAAAATTACTATAACTCATAAAAAACACTTTATATTGATTTCCTTTATATTCCGCTAAATCTCCATATATCTCTAATCTATCAATAATAGTTCCATTTTCATCATACATTATAAGATTAATATCTGGACTATTATTATGAACTTTATGTTTTTTATTTTTATAACATTTCATTGATCTTAAATATTCTAATATAGTATTTATTTTAGTTTTATCGTCAGTATCTAGACTGATGCTACCAAATCCAGTTATTTTTATATGTGAAATGGATTCAGTTTCAAGTTTTATATTTACTGTAGTTTTTTTATATATATAGTATGTAGTTACACATAACAGTATAATTATACACAATATAGTAATTATTTTTTTTATCATAATATTATTACACCTCATGGATTTAGTTGTACTTTTATATTTTAAGATAAAATTCAAAATTCATATTAATCATAAAAGGCCTACTCCTCCACAACAAAATTATGAGTTTGTGGAGGAGTCTAGTACATAATAACTTATTAACTTTATTTTGGCGCGGATATGGTAGGCGTTGAATAAATTACCATACCTTGTCTATTTCTTGTGGGATATCCAAGCCAGTTTTTAGTAACATATTTGAACCAAGTAGGTTGATACTGCCAGAAAATTCCTGCTGGTCCCATTTCATCTCTATGAGTTGAATAATTATATATAACCCCTGTATCCCATGCTTCCGCTCTTTTAATATAACTAGAATTTACAAATGCTCTTGCAACATTATTTTTTACATCAAGATGTCCTGAATTACATACACTAAAATGTAGTAAATCAATATTCTTTCTTTGCAAACTTGATATAACTACATCTTTATCAGAAAATCCTATTACATCTTTTGATGCAGCAACTTTTGAACCATCCCACATTTCCATGTACCCTACAGGTGGTCCTCCTTCATATATTGAATCTTCTATAGTACCGTGAAATATTAATTGTACAGCTTCAACATTTACAGGATTTCCATTAGCATCAAACCCTATTCTATTGTTCCAGTTCCAAGCAAAACCCGAAGCACTCCATATTTCTATTATGTGACACTTTGTGCCATACTTTTCTTCATATATTTTTGCTTGTTCTACTGCTTGGTCATAAAATGTATGTTTTCCATCACCACTTATTGTTTCTGCTGCATATAAAATATAACTATCAAATCCACTTGGGTCTATTCTATTGATTGGATTATTTATTGCATAAGTATACAAATTCAGACTCAGCAGGTCATTTGCCTTTCCCCAATAACTATCCTCAGTTATAAACCTACCTATCCGTGGATCATAATACCTTGCTCTCAGGTATATCGTACCTGTTTCTTTATCAAAATACTCACCGCTGTAACGGAATGGATTGGTGTCATTCGCATCTGGGTTCTTTTCAATACCAAATGCATCATAGTCATAATTCTTTATATGTCCCGCATGAAATTAATATTAAAATGAAGCGGTCCATGAAATATGTTGCACAGTCACATCAAAATTAAGGTAGAATTAGTGACTGTACATATTATAACATCAAATACAGAATATCTCAATTGTATGACATCACCATACCTGGTATACAAGTAATATTTCCTGACACCTGTTACATCTTCTGCAGCGATTAGGTTTACTCTGCTTATATGCTTAGGTGTAACTGTTCCGGAGCCGTTAAGTTCAGCTACCATATAGTCACCGATCCACACAGTAACCTTTTTATCTTTTCTAATGTTATGCAAAGGTATATAAACAAATTTGATGATTTAACTAAATAAGATATCTAAATTGCAATTTTTTTGATTTATAATACAAATATTTTTTAATAACTTTTGTGTAACAATGCATAATGTTTATCCTATTAAGTAGATTTTTAATAATAACAGAATATAAGCACATGATTGCTTAAAATTCTAAAAAAAAACGATTAGCTTATACAAATTCAAGAAAGATAATCTCAGATATAGAACACCTTCTATATGCCATGAAAAGAATTTATTCATATAAAAAAGTCTCATCAGTTTACCATAATGAGTTACTGTGAGACTTATTTTTATTTCAAATGTTAATTTGCGGGACGAAACCAAGGATATTCCCAATTATGTTACAACACAACACATGTTGTTGGTTGAGAAAAATTATAAAGAAAAGGCTCTGACCAGTCCGTGTTAAGTTATTAACACTGCAGGCTGGTAGGGCTTTAATGTAATTAATATTTAAAATTCGTTATTTTACAGATAGTACTTTAACATTCATAAGGAATAAATGTATTTATTTCTTTTTCAAACAACTAATAATAATAATTATCATAGAAATTAAAAATATTACAAATACAATATCTTTTATTGATACGCTAATTTGCTTATATTTACCAACTTTTAAATTTTTTATAATTTTAACTTTATCTGGAGCTAATATAAGAGCAAAAGTTAATATTATTATTAATTCTGTATATTTTGATATGTTTTGCCTAAAATAACTTCCCATGCAATCATCTCCTATTAAACAATATGCTTTTTATCATGTCTATTATCTGGATTTGGTGGAAAATGTTAACCAGTAATTGATATCAAGTATTACTCCATTACCTTTATTACTATTAGCTAGACTTTTTGATAATTTATTAAAGTATGCAGCTAATGTTCCATATCCAATTGAATATATTTCAAAAATTTTTGCAATTGCCTTTGCAATAGTCCAACCATATTCAGTTCCAGATAAAAAGCCAGCAATATAATTTGCAATTTTACCAATAATAGCGCAGCCAGCAGCTGCAAAACTAAAATCAATAGCCAAATCACTTAATTTTTTACTTAAATCATTTGCCTCTTTACTACTTAAAGTTATTCTATATCCCCACCAATATACTTCACAAGTTGCACACCCACTTGGATCAATATACATTAATGGATTACTAGTACAATAAACATATAGGTTACTGCTCTGCATTATGACTCCAATTGACGCTAGCATATTCCTTGCATGATTACTTCTATCACTATTATCAAGTATGAAATATCCCAAAATAAGTGAAGTACTGTCTTTTCCATTTCTATTTACTAAATTCTGAATAGTGATAATACCAACACCATCTAATCCTCTCTTTTGATTCTTAAGGATTTGTGCAGTGGTATACTCTACGATGTCCTTCCCTTCAATGTAACCTATAGTTTTACTGGTAGCACTATTTCTGCTTCTGGGTTTAGTAAAGATTCACCAGTAATACCGTCATGTGATAACCAATAACTATCTTCAGTAATAAACCTACCTATCCTTGGGTCATAGTACCTTGCTCTGAGGTATATCGTGCCAGTCTCTTTATCAAAATACTCACCGCTGTAACGGAATGGGTTGGTGTCATTTACATCTGGGTTCTTCTCATTACCAAATATAACATAGTCTTAATTCTTTATATGTCCCACACTGAATTAGTATTAAAATGAAGCACTCCATAAAATATGTAGCACAGTCACATCAAAATCGAGTTAGAATTATTTGATTTACATATTATATCATTAAATGCAGAATATCTCAATTATGTAATGATGTCCATTATATAAAAATATTTTTTAGTTTTTGCGCTTCCATTCTACAAATTGGTTGATACAATTAATATACTTATCCTTCATACATCCAGAACATTAAAATTTGCGGATGTTTACTATTCACCTTCTTCCTTGCGTGTCTGCAAAAAATAGGATAAAATAATGTAAAATTCATCAACAGGGAGTAAATAATATGTCGACTGGTATAACAATCGCCGTAGCAATTATTCTAATAATGCCTATCATAATCGTGGCTTATCTTATTAATAAACAAAAAAAGAAAGAAGCATTAGAAGAAAAGATTGCAGCAATGTGGGGAAAGGAGCCTTCCCAAAAGTACAGGGAAACCGATATGCTCTCTATTGCAAGCTATTACAAAAATTTAAGCATGAATAGCAATAATAGGCTTATCGATGATATAACATGGAACGACCTTGATATGGACAGTGTATTCAAAAGACTGAATTCTACTTTATCATCAGTAGGAGAGGAATACCTGTATGCCCTGCTGCGAAGGCCGTGCATGAATGAAACTGAATTGGCAGAGAGAAGAAGGATAATTTCTTTATTTGAAAACTCCGAAAATACCCGAAAAAATATTCAGTTTATACTGGCAACGCTCGGCAAAGTAAGGTCAATAAATATTACCAATATGCTGTTTGATAATGAAAAAATATCAAATGTCCAAAGCATTTTATATAAAATTCTTGCAGCAATACCTGTATTATCTATACTTGTGGCCACAGCTAACTTCGGAACCGGTATATCTATGCTGGTATTTTCATTTATAACTAATCTTATTGTGTATTACAAAGCCAAAAATGACGAAGCTGCACATCTTGAAATCATAAGCTATATTATAGCTGTTTTGAATTGTTCAAAAAAAATAGCGGATTTAAAAATTGAGGGTTTGGAAGATATTAACTCCAAATTAAAAAAATGCTATAACAAAGTAAAAAGTTTAAATAAGCGTTCCTTTTCTATTTTATACTCCACAGGGGATCCATTAACGGAGTATGTAAAAATTGCATTTCTTACTGAACTTATAGCATATGAAAGTGTCATTTCCAAAATACATAAATGCCGTGAAACCCTGCTTGAAATTTATGAATGCATAGGTTTGCTGGACAGCCTTGCTGCTATTGCTTCATATAGAAAGAGCCTTAAGTACTGGTGTACTCCCTCTCTAACAAAAAGCAATACTTTCAAAGGGCAAAAGCTGCAGTTTATAAATATTTATCATCCGCTTTTGAAAGATCCTGTACCGAACTCATTGGAAACATCCTCTTCTGTGCTTATCACAGGCTCGAATGCTTCAGGCAAATCCACATTTTTAAAAACTGTTGCAATAAATGCCATATTTGCGCAGACAATTTGCACATGCCTGGCTGAAAGCTACTCATCGCCATATTTCAGGATTTATAGTTCAATGGCTCTGAAAGATAACATAATAAATAATGAAAGTTACTATATAGCCGAAATCAAATCCCTGAAAAGGATAATAGACAGCCTTAATGACAGCTGTCCCTCTCTTTGCTTCATTGATGAAGTGCTAAGGGGAACAAATACGGTGGAAAGAATTGCGGCATCATCCCAGGTGCTTCATTACCTGAGCAATGCCAATTGTCTTTGCATCGCAGCGACACATGATATTGAACTGACTTACATACTGGAAAACAGCTATGATAATTACCATTTTCGCGAGAATTTCATTGATAACGAAATAACTTTTGATTATATTTTACATAACGGCAGGTCAAATACACGTAATGCTATTAAGCTTCTGAAGTATATGGGATATAATGAGGCTATAGTAAATCAGGCTGAACAAAGAGCCGAAAGCTTTATTAAAAACGGCAAGTGGGGACAAATATATTAAATCGGTTCACCTTGCCTGAGCTCTGGACCTTTTCTTTAAAATACTTTTTATGTTACGTATGTCCCTGCCGCTGCATTTTGATATCATCATATAACAAATAAATGACGGTATCAGGAATAATTGAAATATGGTCAGTGTCACAATATAATTTTCAGGCTGATCAAACTTCAGCGACACAAATGCAAGCACAAACCCCAAAAGTACGTTTCCCAAAGCCTTGCCAATTCCATTTAATAAATTGCTTAAGCTGAACACTGTGGCTCTATGTTCAGGTAGATTTAAATCAGTTATAAGAGCCAGCCAGTTAGGCGAATGTGCCGATTGCGCCATTGTTGCTCCGACCGCTAGTATAAATATTGAAAGCATCCACGGATTTGTTAATATATCCTTAATAAGGCTCCAAAATACCTCTATGGGATTTGTGCTGTCCGGGAGCTGCAGATTATTCATCGGAACAAAGAACATCGCAATATAAAGTGGCATAGCTACCGCCATCGATGCGGCACCAAGGAAAGCTCTCCCGCGATATGTACGTTTTTGAAGCTTGTCACCAAGATATCCGAAATATACTGAAAACAAACCTCCTAATTGGAGTATTGCATATAAATATCCTGCAGCAACCAATGCGGTATCGCTGGAATAACCCTGTACCTCAATTTTAGCAATATAAAGAGTAGGAAGCCATACAAGGGTTCCCATAGTTATGCTCATAAAAAAACCTTGCATAAGGAGCCACTTGGTGCTTTTCTTCTTTAAAATGTCAAATATATGACTTATTTTAATCTTATAATTATATTCATAACCTTCCTCAATCAGTTGTTTCAGTTCAGGTTCTGCAGCACCTTTTTCAGGCTCCTTTATGAAGAAATATAAAAAGATGAATACTGTTCCGAGTATGGAAATGATTTTAAAGGGAGTTCTCCAGTCAGCGTTAGGTGCAATAAGAGAAGCCATAACCGATCCAGCGATGCCTCCGAATCCCTGGGAAAGTCCCCACAAACTCATAAGCATACCTAACCATTTTTTCGGTATATAATCGGTCAATACACTGAAACCGATTGACGCAATACATCCAAGCCCTATACCTGTAAGCAGCTGATATACAATGAGTTCATGATAATTTCTGCTATGTGCTGTAAAATACACTGATGCGGACCAGATCAATGTGCCTATTATTATCAACCTTTTACGTCTATATTTTCCGGCAAGGTATCCCCACACAAGTGATGAAACAGAAGTTGCAATAATAGTAACAGCGGAGACTACACCAAGCCCGGAAATTTCAATATTAAAATCTTTTGCTATGGAGGAAAACAGCGGAGGAATAACTCCTATAACCGCATTATCAAGAGAAGCCAATGCTATGAATATGAATATTGTGTAAATAGTCATTAGCTTTTGCTTGTTTAATTTCATTGAACCACATCCGCTTTTAGTCATTGTAAGTTAAGTATACCCTATTAAAATAAAAAAAATATATGATTTACATTATGTATATTGATTTGCTTTATCGCAAACTTATAGATATATATTATACAAGTTTTACATAAATGTAAATTAGCACTTGCTCAAAATACAAACCTGCGTTGTGCCCAATAACTGAAGAAGAATAATATTATTTCTGTATATGTCAAAAAAGCAGGAAGATGAGCAAGTAATAACGCTTGCCAGATCCTCCTGCTTTTGATTATCTTATACACAGTATTGCTATTATCCAGCTTTTCCCTTAGCACTGAACTTGTACTTCCATAACACAAACGATCCTGCTGTAATCAACAGAACTATCGGCAGCACCCACATCAGCACTTTTACTGCTGTATTACCACTATCCTGCTTGCTACTCCGCACAACAGCAGACTTTACCGCTTCGGCATCCGCCAAAGCATCAGTCTGCTTCTGCAAGTCAGCCGCAGATGCTACTACTTTTTCAGCATCAGTACTGCTGCTTTGCGCAGGCTGTTGTACTGCCTCAGTATTTGCAGCCTGTGTTGCTGCCTCTGCCTGCGGTGGCGGCTGTACATCGTTGCTAAGCGGAGCTGCTTCTGTGTTATTATCCTCTACTGGTTGTTGCTCTTCAGTTGGTTGGCCTGCACCTACACCTCCATACTCAAGCATTTCTCTACTACTAGAATTATTTCCACCTAAAATTATATCAAATGTAGGAGCCATAATTTTCACAAACTCTTCTCTAGTGTATAGTTTCATATCTTCAAGTCCATAATTATTTACTATGCCATATATTAACGGTATAAAATATTCTTGATCATCTACCAATACATAAATCCATGTATGATAAAGTATTGAACAATCTATTATAGCTGTATAATTAGCTTTATCAATACCATATTTTTTAAACAGTTTAATTCTTCTATCTACATCTGCACAGAGCGAAACCTGTTCAGGACTTAATTTTGAACCTGTACTTGATGATTTCCATTTATTCATTTTAGTGTCAAATGAAAAATCATATGTATCTACAGCGCCTTCTCTATCATTTCTATATACCGGAACTACCCATTTATATTTTAAATTTGTAATTATCTCTAATATAGAATTTCCTCTATATAAGTTCCCATATAAATCACCCGATGCTAAATATTGTTTATATGGGTTTCCAATTTTAAGACTGTTAAAATCTTTAACTCCTTCCATACTTTTTCTATTTAAGCTACTAAACCCTAATCTTTCATCATGACTGCTTATTAATCCATTAATTATATCCTTTTCCGGAGCTTTATCTAACAATTGATCTTGATGCACTTCTTCTAAGGAACGTTTTTCAGGTTTTACTGCATAAATTGGTGCAATATAAATAATCAAAAATAATAAAATAAAAATACTCATAACAATTCTTTTCATAATAAACACCTCTAATATTTAATTTAACATTTATTTATCTTATACTATTTAAACGTACCAGAGTATTTCCATGTCCAATCTAAAGTACAAAAATCAGCATAATCTATTTTGATTCCTCCATTAGTAAGAATATTAGGATCATAATACGTAATTTTCTCTGTGTCATTATCCCATAAAAATCCACTTATAACTACAGCATGGCCAAAATATTCAGTTTTACCTTCAAACTCTTCCCAACGATAGCACGCTGCGTATATTGGTCCTCCTCGATTAATCTGAGTTTTAACTTGCTCAAACGAAAGTGGATTTTGATGATAAGTACTTGTGCATCCTGTCATACCATCAATACCTGCATTTTGTAAATCAACAAATTTTCCTCCTAGTCCCCATATATTACCATTGGCATCACGATGAATAGGTGTATTTACATCAACATTATTACCATACTTTGCAAATACAAATTGATTTCTAAGGGCTGTACCTGTTGGAGATACATTTGGATTAAGATACATAGTTATCATTGCCCCGCTAGCAGCCCAACATATACCTGCAGGTGCATTACCTACATGAGTCAAATTTAATACATTTCCAAAATAGGCAATTATATTTCCCGATTGTATCTCTCGACCAGTTTTAATATCAGTTATAGTTACTCTGGTATATACTTTTCCTGTTAGATTCATTCTTACATAAGCCAAGGATGACCCATTATTCGCGTTACATATTAAAGAGCTTGTATCTTCTGTCCAATTATTAGAATTTGGATCACTGGTATATTCAATTTTAGCTGTATACAATCTATTGCCATACAAATTAGGACTATTTGTTGCTGGATCATTAATATTAATATAAAAATCTACCGCTTTATTAATAAATAATTCTCCTGAATAATACCCCGATACACTTCTTGTATATGCAGTATCAGGAGTACTTTTATCTATTATATTTAACAATCCACCATCAATAGCATCATAGACTAGCATTCTAGTATATTTATCTCCACCTTCATAGAAATGTATATCTAATTGACCACTTGCATAATATTGACCTGATGGTATTGTTATATAAACATTACCTCTATTTACGTATCCTGTAGATGTCGACCTGCACTCTACCTCTACTCGATACATTCTAACTATATTACTATAAGAAGGTTCATTTAAAGTAATAGTTAATCTATTATCCTCATTGTAATATACTGGATTTGCTCCTGTATCAAGAGCCGGATCAATTGGAACATTATATCTCATTGTAGATGTCAACGGATCCGGTGAAGGCATCAGGGTCACCACAGTAAGAGAATCGCTCCATAAGGACATATTTCCTGCTGCATCTCTGGCTCTTACATAATAGGTATATGAATGTGCAGGTTGTAAACCTGTATCTGTAAAATCCATATATAACGGTGACGTCCTAGCTATATTTACTGATGTACCATCTACAACTCTATAAACCCAATATTCTGTAACTTCAACATTATCAGTTGATGCTGCCCAAGTGAATGATATAGATGTACTAGTCTTTCCTGTAACATTTAATCCTGTTGGTATGGAAGGAGGAGTAGTGTCACTTCCCAGTGATATATTTAGCACATATGGCCCTGTACCAGTTTCTGAATAATGCCTTACACTAACATAGTATGTTTGCCCTCCAGTTAAATTATATGTTATGGAAAAATTATGTCCTCCGTAATCGTCATTTTCAGCAAGTTTAGTAGCATAACTGTTGTATAAAGTACCATAAGTGTCTGTCGCAACTGAAGTTGTATAAATGGTATATGTACCACTTGATAAAGGTGTAAATCTAAAGAAATCCACATCACCTTCATAATTAATACTTCCAGACACAGGTGAACCTATTGATATTGTTCCGGCTGTTGAAAAAGAATTCCCATAGTCATCCTGCTGAGAAGGAGGTGGTTCTGTCTGACCTGTCAATACTACCGTTAAAATATATGAGCCTAGTCCAGTATTTGAGTAATGATGTACGCAAATGTAATACGTCTGATACTGACTCAACGTATATGTTATTGAGAAATTTGTTCCATTAGAGTCGTCATTTAATGCAAGTATGTTACCATTACTATCATATAGTATACCATATGTATCAGTTGTTCCAGATGTGCCTATTACGTAAGTACCACTTACTGTAGGTTGTATCCGGAAAAAGTCCAAATCTCCTCCATAGTCAATATTACCTGAAACTGGACTTCCAATTAATATATTCGCTGCTGTTGACCGATCATTGCCATAATCATCATTTGTAGGGGTTGTACTTGGTGCTCCTGACACAAATAAAGTATAATACCCTGTGCCAGTTGTGGAGTAGTGTTTTACACATATATAATATGTTTCATATGCAGTTAAATAATATGTAATAGAAAAGTTTCTTCCATCAGTATCATCATTTTGTGCTAGAATATTACCATAATAATCATACAAAAATCCATAAGTATCCGTTGAACCTGAAGTGTATATTGTATATGATCCTGTTACAGTAGGAGTTACTCGGAAGTAATCCAAGTCATTTCCATAATTTATGCTGCCGGATAGCGAAGATCCAGGATATATAGTGGTTGCTGTGGATCGATCATTTCCATAATCATCAATTACTGTCGGCGGATTCGTTGAGTCAACGGTATATTCAATTTTTTCTATTAAAAATCCATTGCGCGTTACTGATGAATCCGTTTCAAGAGTTACCGTTATTGATGAACCGCTTGACCAACTGCTCCATTGTTCACTATAGTATCCTGACCAATTATCTCCAGCACTTGTTGAAACAGTATCATAATTACTTTCAGTATCAATATATGAGAAAAAAACTCTTATACTCAAAGCGCCAGGTTTATAAATATTCCACGTCTGATAGGTATTATTTTCATAAGGATGTAAGCTTTCACAGATATAGTCTTCTACTATAAAGTCAACAGAACTCATAACTACTTGTTGTCCTGTTGTTGTAGTCTCAATAGTTTGCATGTTTTTGTTATCAAAGTTATTATCAGTTCTTACTATTACATTTTCTGTCCATATCTTTTGACTCTTATTACTTTTTTCCTTGACATCCTTCGGAGGATTTAAATAACTATCATACATATCAAGTGTATTTTTTAGGCTGACAAGACCACTTCCGTATTTGTTATTATTGCCATAACCAATTGATGAATATCGTATTAAAGATCTTATCTTGTCGTTTTTTATTGAAATATCTTTGCTCCATATTAAAGCAGCAACACCTGCTGCATATGGTGATGCCATAGATGTACCACTCATTGTTTTATAATTACCATCACTTGACATACTTTCTACATCTACACCCGGAGCCATCAATTCCAAATCCGGCCCTACACTTGAAAACGAAGCTCTTTTCTCAGATTTATCTACAGCACCAACAGCAATAACCTGCTTATATTTTGCAGGATATGTTATTGTATCCGAATGAACTTCACCTTTATTTCCAGCTGAGGCAAATATTAATATATTATTATCATATGCTATTTGTAAAGCTTTTTCAAGTATGCTAGAATCTGTTTCTCCACTAAAGCTCATATTAATAATATCAATATCATTATCTATAGCCCATTCTAAACCACTTATTATAGAACTGTATTTACCTGTGCCGTCAGCTTTTAAAACTTTAACTGAATATAAATCAGGCTCAGGTACCCCGATTTCTGTAGACTTTTCTTTTACTAAAGATTTTAAAGCGCCAGCCACAAGAGTTCCATGACCATTATCATCCTTATAATCTGTAACACCTTCAATAAATGATATACCACCGTTGATTGATAAATTTTTGTTAGGACTCACACCAGTATCAAAAATCGCAACTTTAATTTTTTTATCACTCACCTTAGTTTCTTGCACAGGTTGTAAGTTGATCTTTTCACTTTCCGCCAATTTAATATCTTCTCCTGCTAATACCACCTTTTCATCATATTCTATACAAGTTATATTAGGCTCTTTCCTCAATTGATTTGCTGCAACAGAATCTAAATACGCAGATATAACATTTAACATTTTATATTCAGCAATTACCTTGCCCCCCAGTTTTCCAATCTGACCCATTCCATACATTCTTGCTTTTTCATCTTTATACTCTATCAAATAGCTGTCGTATTTTTTAACTGATTTTAAAATACTACTGGTTTCATTTTCACTTTGTTGTATATCATTTTGTATGATGCTATCAGCTTTAATCCCACTCGGTAGTATTGAAAACATAAGCGCAAATACAAGTAATAAAGCTATAGTTTTTCTCATAACATTACCCCTTTACTTTTAGTACTTAGTTCTGACAAAGTTAATCATATTTTTTGCACATATTTCATTAAGTGGTTATTTTTTATTATTATTCCATGGAATAAGTTGTAATGATTGTAACATTTTTTATTGTGTTTTCAATTATATTTTCCATTTAATTTCATATAATTATACTTTATTCCAATATATAAATTAACTAGGTAATATACAGTTATATGTACATATCTACTTATGCAAATAATCATTTGTATATTTTGGAATATTGCTAATACCCTTAATAGAATTTATTACAATAATAAATGCATAAAAAGTATATTTAACATTATAAGTCCAGTAACTTTTATGTTAAAAACACTATATAAGTTAAAATCTAATATATTCTTTAAGATTTACCTTATTATGAAATATAAGTTTATTTTCGAAATGCTAGTTTTTATAACATTTTATATTTACATATACAAAAAAATATATAAGGTATTCCGTGTTCAATAATATTAAGTTGGGACTTGCCAAAATTTGAATTTGGTTTGCACCTAATTTCTTAAGAATAATATTATTTCTGTATATGTCTAAAAAGCAGGAAGATGAGCAAGTAATAATGCTTGCCAGATCCTCCTGCTTTTGATTATCTTATATACAGTATTGTTTTATTCAGCTTTTCCCTTCGCACTGAACTTGTACTTCCATAACATAAACGATCCTGCTGCAAGCAACAGCGCTATCGGTAGCACCCACATCATCACTTTTACTGCTGTGTTACCGCTATCCTGCTTGCTGCCCAGCACAGTAACAGACTTCACCGTTCCGGCATCCGCCACAGCATCAGTCTGCTTCTGCAAGCCAGCCGCAGATACTACTGCTTTGTCAGCATCTACACTGCCGCTCTGTGCAGGCTGTTGTACTTCCTCAGTCTTTGCAGCCTGTGTTGCTGCCTTTGTCTGCGGTGGCTGCTGTACATCGTTGCTTGCTGAAGCTGGTTTATTACTTTCAGCTTCTTGAGGCTGTAGTGCTTCAACAGGCAATTGTTGTTCTGCTGAGTCTTTCGATTCTCCTGATGAAGCAAATGATGGCTTCTGTATATATCCACTAGCTTGCTTTTCATAATTATCTTTTAATACCGGATTTACATATTTCTCAAATTCCTGTCGTGTATAAAGCTTCATATTTTCTAAGTTGAAATTATTTAAGAACTCGTTAACCAGAGGTATAAAATATTCCTGTTCATCAACAAGCACATAAATCCATACTTGTCTTCCTAAATAAAAATCTATTACTGTAGTAAAATTAGCTTTGTTTATTCCATGTTTTTTGAGAAAATCAGCTCTCTTTGTTAAATCACAACATAATTCTATTTGATATTGGTCTAAACCCGTGCCAAAAGCACTATATACCCACTTACTATATTTATCAAAATAAGAATAGTAAAATAAATCAACAGGTTCGGGAACATTTTTTACATATATTGGCACAGCCCAATTATAGTTAAGCTTAATTATACTATCTTTTAGAGGATTCCCATCATAAAAGCTTTTTAGCAATTGTTCTGTACAAATATAGTTCTTATATGGTTTCCCAAAATATATATCATCTAAATTATTTATCTTTTCAGCATAGGGTCTTTCTAAACGAAATATTGACCGTTTTCTGCTGGATAAATTCTCTTTTTTATAAATGTCATTTAATACTTCATCTTTCTCTGCACTTTTATCAACAAACTCATCTTGAATAACTTCTTCAATAGGGCGCTTTTCAAATGAAGTTGCATAAGCAAAATTAATATTTTGAAGTATTATAATAAGGCTAATTACCAAAATATACCTTTTCATGTTAACATCCCCTTCACCAACAGCAATAACCTTCTTATATTTTACAGGATATGTTATTGTATCTGAATCAAGTTCACCATTATTTGCAATCATGGCAAATTATGGTATGTTATTATCATATGGTATTTGTAAAGTTTTTTCAAGTATCTTGAAACTGTTTCTTCACCAAAGTTCATAATGTCAATATCATTATCTATAGCTCATTCTAAACCATTTATTATAAAACTTTTATTTAACTGCCCCGCCTGCTTTTAATAATTTAACAAAATACAAATCAGGCTCAGAACTCCCGATTTCTGTAGCTTCTTTTACTTCAAGTTTTACATAAATGTAAATTAGCACTTGCTCAAAATATAAACCTGCGTTGTGCCCAATAGCTGAAGAGAAATAATACTGCCTCAGTAAATATTTTTGCAAAAACCAAAGGTATACCCAGCAATATATTAAAAGTATAGATAATTCCATAGTTCATAAGCATTATAGCTATTACAAGGCCAAAGTACTTAATAGCAGATTGATTCACTTTTGCTTTTCTAGGTTTTGAAAAAACATATGCCCCGTTCATTGTATAGTTGAATACTGAACTGCATACTCTTGCTCCCACTACTGATATAAATAAATTTGATAAAAATTGTTGGAATATAATGAGCAAAGAAAAATCAAGCAGAGCTGATATTAAAGATGAAGCACAAAATTTTAGAATTGGAAAAAAGACTCTTGATGAATCTCTTATAGCACGAAAATGTGATGACTTGTTATTTTTATCATATACAGTTTCAATATTAACCTCAAAAATTGGATAGCCATTATTTTGAGCCTCTAAAAGCATATTTATCTCGTATTCATAACGTTCTCCACATATGCTGCACAGCCAGTCAAGCATGTCAGGAGAATAACCCCTTAACCCGCTTTGAGTATCATATACCTTTGTACCGGTAGCATAAGTAAATAAAACTCTTGATACTGTATTACCAAATCGGCTCCTAAAGGGAACTTTACCGGTGAATCTCCTGCAACCTATAATAACAAAATCTTTATGATTCTTTATTTCCTCCGCTACTTTTATTATGTCATCAACAATATGCTGACCATCGCAATCGGCACATACTACACCTTCATTTTCATTTGAGTTTTTAATATGCTCAAATCCTGTTTTTAGTGCACAGCCCTTGCCCTGATTTTCTACATGTCTCAAAACAACACAATGTAATTTTTCCGCCGTGCTAAAAATATTGTTAAATTTTTCTCCGCTTCCGTCATTTACAATAACTATATTATAGCCGCTCTTCGCCTGTATTTCCGAAATCAGCTTTAAAAGATGCGTATCCGGTTTATATGCAGGTATTAAAACTGTCACCCGGCCCACCCCCCCTTTTCTATATGTGTTGATTTTCCTTTTTTATTCTGATTCATAAATAACGCAGCTTACCTTACGTTTAGCATTTTCAGCATAGTAATTATCAACTATACCTCCATTAAATAAACAAACATTAATATTTATCCGTTAAAGTTAGATTTTCTTTATTATCTTGCTTCATTAAATGTGTCCAAATTATTATTTGAAAGCTGTTAATGTATAAATTAATTCCTCACAACCTTTTCCCCGGCAAAAGCAAGTTATTCAAATCTTCACTTTTCTTTTGCAAAGAAAAGGCCATGAGGTAGTTCGTTAAGAAGAGGCTGAATGTTATTACATCTATGCAAAACAATAAGAGTTTTATAATAAAAAAATATAATATGGGGGTAAACTTAACTTAATTTTATAAAACCCTTATTGTTGTTGTTTTCTTGTATCATTGCTACACTTATATAATACCTGCATATAGAGTCTGAAATCTCCGCTAAACTATGGCAAAGTTGCGGCAAAAAACTGAATCTTACGACTAATTTAGTTAAATCCGGTTGTTGTATATCTGCATCAATAATTTCAGAACTGCACGTGCTGCTTGCATAAATAATTCTTAATTAACCAAAGCTATTTAAGTAAGTATTTATGATTTGAGGAGGAAATTATATGTCAAAAACTGTAGTGGCAATTTTCGATGAATACGAATATGCTGAAAAAGCAGCACAGCAGATAAAGGACAACGGTCTTAGAACTGACGATATATCGATTATTGCAAAACAAAACGATGGTGATAGTAACAGAACAACCAGCTCTATGATGGGCACAGCAGACACAGGTACGGTTATGAGTGGCGGAAACAATAATGAGGATATGGGTACGCGGGAAAAAGGTGTCAACGATAATATTTCCGATGGTGTAATGACAGGCGGCATACTGGGAGGGCTTGCAGGGCTGCTTATAGGTGCCGGAAGCCTGGCAATCCCCGGCCTTGGAATTATAGCAGCTGCCGGCCCTATAACCGGATTGCTATCTGGAGCTGTAACGGGCGGTATCGTAGGAGGACTGGTAGACCTCGGTATACCAGAAAGCAAGAGCCGCCAGTATGAGGCAGATATAAAATCCGGTAAGATATTGTTCAGTATGAGGACTGATGAAGATAAAATAGACAGCGTAGCATCAATATTAAGAAATAACGGTGCAGAGAGTGTAAATACTTATTAATCAAAAATTTGGTATTTAAATCTATTAATTCGTGATTAATGGGTAATAACATACAAATAATAAAAAAGGCAGTTTTTAGTCTGCCTTTTTTATTATTAAGTTAACTTTAACTATCCTATTCCCCGTCTTATAACTCTCTTCATCGGCTGATAATAGCTGGTGCTTAATTTTTCTTCACTGACAACAACACCGTCTTGTTTGACGATTTTGTAAGTATCAACGCTATAACCGGGAGCGCCTTCCTTCAAAACATCAATTTGGCCTGAGGGAAGCGAAGGATCATCTATATATTCAACAGGGCATTCTATCACTGTAGCTCCTGGTGAGTAAAAATGTACTGTTTTACCCGGATTTGTATTTGTGCCTATCAACCTAAACGTCAGCTGATTATCCGGTGATACCCATCCCTCTATTTTTATCGGCCATTCCGTATTATTAACAAATTTAAAATCAACTCCTCCGTATGATACAGTAGCATCCATCCCGAGCTCAACATAACCTACGGTAAACATATGATTTACACGCTCTGTTACCTTTAAATCGGCTCTTAAAACTGCGTTGTAAAGAGTTGACGACACCTGGCATACTCCTCCGCCTACTTCGTCTACAACTTCCCCGTTCGAATACGCATGAGCCGCTTTATAGCCACTCTCAACCGTCCTTGGTCCAACCACCTCATTGAAAGAAAATGTTTCACCCGGAGCCAGTATTTTACCATTAATTTTCTGAGATGCAAGCCTTATATTTTCGCCTCTGTTTGCATTATTCTCATTTGATGTATCGAATACGGTTGAAAATGAAGCAAGCGTATCCTTAAAGAGTTTACTCTGTATGTCTCTGCTTAAAACTTTAGGTTGAGTAAATTGTACCGGTAACTGCCTCACAGTGTCTTCACTGTTCTGCAATTCCTTTATAATTTGTTCTAAAGTTGCCTTATCTATACTTATACCTTGCTGCTCAGGAACTATATTTACATTATTGTTAACTACTGTAACAGATGCATCTTTTGCTTCTCTGCATATCTTTTTATAATACTCATCAGCGTTTAAAGGAGCAGGCTGCGTTTTTTGAATATCTACATTTATAGTTCCGTCCTGCATATTTTTAATCATAGATTCTAATTTTTTATAAAGCTCTGTTTTGTCTATGTTTTCACCGTGATGGCCTGTAACTATTTCTACCTTGTTATCTCCAAAAACAAGCTGCGACTCTTTTACAGGTATATAAGATATGTTATAGCAATTATCCACGGTACTCTGAAGGACAGCCTCATCATAAGAACAGTTCAAAGTTATGTTGTACCCTTTTGAAGAATATTTAAGTATATCAACTATTCTCTTAAAGATATTTCCCGTTCTTCCTATGCTATACGCTTTATCTGCAGCTTCCCTGGTATCATATACCACTTTTGCATCAGAATATTTTAAAGTTATAGCCTTTCCGCCATCACCAATTTTGATTTCTATGCTGAGTTCCTGGCTTTTGTCATTATAGTCCCTGTTCAGTTTTTCTATCAGTTCATCTTTTGTTAATCCTGCAACTGAAACATTATTTATACTTACACCTTTGTATATCTTTTCATTCTTCATAACTACAATTGATATTTGAATAGAAACTACAATAAGCAGCAGGACTAAAACTAGCAATGATATTATAAGTATTTTCATGGATAGTGCTCGATTTTGGTTCTTAGATATTTCCATTCTCATTATAGTTGTACTCCATTACATAATTTGTTATTCATGTCTAGTATACATTATCTCAATTTACCATGCAAAATACAATAAGTAAAAATAACTAATAATTTCTGTTTTTCTCCTTAACTTTTTATATGTTCTTGGGAAGTTGTAAAATAAAATGCCGTAATATATAGAAAACTCATGGTAATCCATTGTAAAATGTTTAATAACCAAAGAAAAACATTAGCAAAGGAGTACCATGAGTTATATATGAATAATAA
>Ga0134100_1000790_pt1 | contig 33997 bp, 28 predicted proteins | sample 11_taG_2_FD_94444 | JGI IMG/M metagenome (GOLD analysis project Ga0134100, IMG submission 94444) | Switchgrass degrading microbial communities from high solid loading bioreactors in New Hampshire, USA - 11_42_5_180_A3 metaG | ecosystem: Engineered > Bioreactor > Semi-continuous > Anaerobic >...
CCGACCTGCTGGCCCGGGTGGCGTGGAACGGCGTGGTGGCCGACGAGGCGCAGAACCTGAAGAACCCCGCCACCCAGCATGCCCGGGCGCTCCATCGTCTGGCGGGCGGGTACCGCGTCGCCCTCACCGGCACGCCCATCGAAAACCATCTCGGCGACCTCTGGTCGATCTTCCAGTTCCTCAACCCGGGCCTGCTGGGCAGCTACGAGGAGTTCCAGCGGCGCTATGCCCTGCCGATCCAGCGGTTCCAGGACGAGGAGGCGACCCGGCGGCTGCGCCGGCAGGTGGGCCCGTTCATCCTGCGCCGGCAGAAGGACGACCCGGCCATCGCCCCGGATCTGCCCGAGAAACTGGAGAACACGGAAATCGTCCACCTCTCGGTGGAGCAGGCGGCGCTCTACGAGGCGATCGTGCAGGAGACCCTGGAGCGGGCGGCCCAGACGGAGGGTATCCAGCGGCACGGTGCGGTTCTGGCTGGCCTCACCCGGCTCAAGCAGGTCTGCAACCACCCCGCGGCCCTTTCCGACGACGGGCCGCTGGTGGGGGAGAGCGGCAAGATCGAGCGGCTGGTGGAGCTGCTGCAGGAGGTGCTGGCGGCGGGGGAGCAGGCCCTGCTCTTCACGCAGTTCGCCCGCTTCGGCGCCCGGCTGCAGCCGTACCTGGCCGGCCGGCTGGGCTGCGCGGTGCTCTTCCTCCACGGCGGCACACCCCAGCCCGAGCGGGAGCGGCTGATCGCCCGCTTTCAGGCCGGCGAGGCGCCCCTCTTTCTCCTCTCGCTCCGGGCCGGCGGGCTGGGGCTCAACCTCACTGCCGCCACCCACGTATTCCACATCGACCGCTGGTGGAACCCGGCGGTAGAGGACCAGGCCACCGACCGGGCCTACCGCATCGGCCAGACCCACCGGGTGCTGGTGCACCGGCTGATCACCGCCGGCACGCTGGAGGAGCGCATCGACCGCCTGCTGGCCGAGAAGCGGTCGCTCTCGCAGCAGGTGATCGGCGCCGGAGAGGCCTGGCTGGGCAACCTCTCCACCGAGGAGCTGCGGGCCCTCATCACGCTGGAGCGGGAGGGATAGGCCGTGCCCAACTGGATAAGCGAGCACTGGCTCTCCTACCTGCAGCGCGAGCTGCTCCTGCTGCCCATGACGCCCGGCCAGCGGAAGAGCGCGGAGCGGGGCGACGCCCGCCTCTCCTTCGCCCGGGGTACGATCACCGCCAAGGTGGAGGTAGGTCACGCCGGGGCCACCGAAACGGCCACGATGAAGTTCAAGCCCTTCGGGCAGCGGGAGTGGCGCCGCCTCGAGGAGGCCATCGCCGCAGACCCTGGGGCAGCCCGGCGCCTCCTGAGCGGCGGTCTGGGCCCGGAGCTCGAGGAGGTCTTCAACCGCGCCGGACTGAGCCTGTTCCCCGCGGGCCACGGCCGTCAGTTCCGCTGCACCTGCCGGGAGCGGTGGGGCTGCCGGCACCAGCGGGTCCTGGCGGTCCGCGCGGCCCGGATGTTCGACGCCAATCCCTTCCTCTGGCTCGAGGTCCTGGGCCGGCCCCGGGAAGAACTGCTGGCCGGGGTGCGGACCCGCCTGGCGGACCAGTCCGTAGCTGCGACCGCCGGGGCCGCGCAGAACGTGACAGGAGGCCAGACCGAAGCGGCCGACACGGGGTCAGCGAACCCCGGGCCGGCGGTGAGTTCCTTCTGGCTCGACCCCGAGCGGTTCCTGGAGACCGGGGCCGATCCGGCCGGCATCCCGGTGCGGCCGGGGGAGGCGCCCGTACCCGACGCCCTCCTCAAGGTGCTGGGGCCGCTGCCGCTTCCGCCGCAGCTGAACCGCACCCGCCGGTACGAACTGGTCCAGGTCACCCGCTGGGGCCAGACCTTTACCGTGCACCAGGCCGTGGAGGAGACGGCCGAGCAGGTGCTGGCCCGCTACTACGCCGCCATCAGCGCCGGTGCAGCGGCGTTGGCCCGGGGGGAGCGCGCGCCCGCGTACCGGGAGGAGCCCCTGCCCGGCAAGCGTATCCCCCTGCAGCCGCGCCTGGCGGCGGAGATCCAGGCGGTGGTGGACGAACGGGAGGGCGCCGTCGCCCTGCAGGATCTGGTGAGGTCCTGCCCCACGGCGGCCGCCCTCCCCGGCGAGAGTGCGCTGCAGACTGTCCGGGACGCCGCGGCGGCCCTGCCCGGCGACTACCGGATACTCGCCGACCGGTATGTGGGTCGGCGGGACAAGCTGCTCTCCGGTGCCACGTTCCGGCACGTGATCACGTGGCCGGAGTGGCAGGCCCGGCGGCTCAGCCCCTCGGGGGACTGGTTCCGGGCGCTCCGGCTGGCAGGGTTCAAGCCGCCGTTTGCGGTGGAGTTCGCGGCAGCAGACGGGACAGCCGGGGCGGCCGGCAGAGCCGCCGGGACGACCGGGGGGCCGGAGTCCCGTACCGGCGGGGGTACAGGTGCAGAAACAGCGCAGCCGGCGCTGCTGTGCATCGACAGCGCCGGCTTCAGGACAGACACGGACCCCGTGTTCGCCGTGCTTCAACCTGCGGTGGGGGATGAACTCCTCATCGCCGTGGCACAGGCGGCTCCCCTCCGGCTGGTCATCCGACTGCGCCGGCGGGCCGAACGCAACCCGTGGGAGCCGCTCCCGGCCGACCAGGCAGCCGCCCGCGTCCTTTCCACGGCCATCGCGCCAGACCCGTACCGGGGCCTGACCGAGGCCGAGGCCATTCAACTCCTGCTCGCGGAGGGCTTCTACCGGCCGGACCGCATGCCCGACCCGGTCTGGCTGCTTCCCTCCCCGGCCGTGGGCGAATCGCTGCAATGGGGCTCCGGACGGCGGTTGGTGACCTCCTACTGGGGGCGGTCCGCGCTGCTGCCGGGGTCCACGCCCCCGTACTGGCGGGACGGAGGGCAGCTCACAGCCGGCTTTGCACGCCACCTGGCGGAGCTCCGGCCCCACGAGCAGCGTGCGGCGTCGGCGCTGGTGGAGGCGTGGGCCCAGCGGTGGTCCGGGAACCCGCTCGACCCCATCCAGCGACCTCCGCTGGCCGCCTTCCTTCACTTCCTGCTTCACCGTGTGCCCGTGATCGCCCGGCAGACGAACATCCCGGCGGAAGTCGCCCTGGGGATACTCGACGGGTGGTTCCGCTACCTCGTGCAACTGGCTCCGGCCATGGCGGAGGTCTATGCCCCGTTCACGGTGGCCTGCGCCGCGGTGGAGCCCATCCGGCACCGGCTGGAGACACTGCCCCGTCTGCATACGGCGGAGTTCGAGCTGTGGGAGATGGAGGGGTTCCGCTGGCTGGGCCCGGAATTGAGTCTGTAGGCGTCGTGCCGGACCGGGGTGCGCCATCGCCCCGGCATCGTGTTACCGCACCCGCAGGGCCCAGCGCCGGGAGAGGTTAGCCATGTCGTGGAACCCCAGCCCCGCGGCAATGCCCTCGAGGGCCCTGGCATGGTGCTGCGGCAGCCAGGTGGCGCCGGCGATCACGGTCACACCCGTGCCGGCGAACACCTCCGGGTAGAGCGGCGTGCTGGGGCCGATCACCACCACCTCCCGGGCTTTGGTGCACCAGGGCAGCACCGCCTCAAGGGTGCCGTTGGTCACCGCCGACCCCGTCACGAACACCACGTCGCACAGGGGCAGCAGTTCGGGTTGTTGCTCCACGGGGCGGATTCCCGGTTCGCCCTCCAGCGACCGGTCAAACACGATGAGATGGGCCGCCCATCCCGCCAGCCGCCGGTGCATGGAGTGGATCAACCCGATCAGCCCCACCGTGTCGGTCGGGCGCACGGGCACGGTGGTCGCTACGTCGGGGTCCTCCAGGCACCGGGACGGGTCGGGCTGCGCCACGGCGTTGCAGACGGCCAGGCCGAGCGCACGGGAGACCAGGTCGGGCTCCAGCAGTCTGGCGGCCAGATCCGCGGCCGGCATGCCGATGAATGGGGCGGGATCCGGGAAGACCGGTTCCACGATCCGCCGCTCCCCCGGCAGGGCGTAGGCCGCACCCAACTCGCCACTGTCCAGCAGCACGCCGACCAGCTGATTGCCGATCCGCACGTCCTGCACCCGCTTGTCCGCCAAACGTGGTACCGCAGCTTCGTACAGACGTTCCAGCAGCATATCGAGCAACCTCGCTTTCCCTGACTCGGACACCGGCTGCCTCGAACGTGCCATCTGACGCCCCCCTCAGGAGGGGCCGTCGGCCAACAGCCGCCCGCCCAGGCTATTCCACCCGCAGCGTCACGCTCACCCGCCCCTGCAGGTGCTTGAAGTGCGCCCCGGCGGCGATCTGCGCCAGGGCCGCGTCCGGGTCGGCGATCTGCCAGCGGAAGCCCGCCAGCACCGTCACCCCCGTGCCGGCGAAGGCCTCGGGGTAGAGCGGCGTGCTGGGGCCGATCAGCACCACTTCCCGGGCCCGGGTGCAGTAGGTGAGCAGCCGCTCCAGCGTGCAGTTGATGAGCGCCGAGCCCGTGATGAAGACCAGGTCGCACAGCGGCAGGAGCTCGGGCTGGCAGGACTCGGGGTAGACGTCCTCCTGGTCCTCCTCCGACCGGTCGAAGATGATCGTCCGCGCCGCCTCCGCCTGCACGCGCCGCACCACCGAGCCGACGTACCCCACGAACCCCACGGTGTCGCTGGCGCGGGCGGGGACAGCGGCGGCCGCGTCGGGGTCCACCAGGCAGCGGGCCGGGTCGGGCTCGGCCACCGCGTTGCAGAGGGCCACACCCAGCGCCCGGTCGAAGGTGTTCGCCCCCGGCAGGCAGCGGCGGGCCACCTCCAGCGCCGGCCGCCCCGCCAGGGCGGCTACATGGGCGGCGACCTCGCTCACCGACGGCTCCCCGTCCCGGCGCTCACCCGGCAGGTGGTAGCCCGCGCCGAAGCGGCCGTCGTCCAGCACGACGCCGACGATCTTGGGGCCCACCTGCACCGCCCGCACCCGCCGTTCGGCGAGGCGGGGCTCGGCCGCCTCCAGCACCCGCTCCAGCAGCATTGCGACCTACCCTCTTTCCCGTCACGGTACTGCGCCATCGGCGCGGAAGCGCAGCAGCATGGCATGCGTAAGCCCTGCGCGGCGCACTCGACACTCACCCTCGCCCCTACCGTTCGTCGGTCACGATCATCCGCCGCCCGTCGGGCAGCTGCACCACATCGATCGGCATCTGGTAGAGCGCCTGCAGGTGCGCCGGGGTCATCACCTCGGCGGCGGGCCCTTCCCGGTAGACCCGGCCCTCCTGCAGCATGATCACCCGGTCGGCGAACGCCAGGGCCAAGTTCGGGTCGTGCATGGCCACCAGCACCCCCACCCCCCGCTCCCGGGCGATGCGCCGCACCATCGCCAGGATGGCGTGCTGGTTGGCGAAGTCCAGGTGCGAGGTGGGCTCGTCCATGAGCAGATAGGGCGTCTCCTGCGTGAGGGCCCGGGCGATCAGCACCAGCTGGCGCTCGCCGCCGCTGATCGCCATGTAGTCCCGCCCCGCCAGGTGGGCGACGCCCACCGCCTCCATGGCGGCGCGGGCGACGGCATAATCCCGCTGCCCCGGGCGGGAGACCAGGCTCAGGTGGGGATTGCGCCCCATCACCACCAACTCTTCGACGCCGTAGGGGAAGACCCCTTGGTGCTCCTGCGGCACGAACGCGATGCGCCGGGCCACCTCGGCACGGGGGCTCCGGGCCACGTCGTGCCCGTCTACCTGGATCACCCCGGCCTGCGGGCGCAGGATGCCGTTCACCAGCCGGATCAGCGTGGTCTTCCCCGAGCCGTTGCGCCCCAGGAGGCAGGTGATGGCCCCCTGCGGCACGGTGAAGCTGGCGCCGCGGATGACCTCGGCGCCCCGGTAGCCGAAGCGGACCGCCTCCACAGTAATGGCCATCGCCTACCGCCATGCCTCCCTTCTGCCGCTGATCAGGAGGTAGCCGAAGAAGGGCGCCCCGATGGCCGAGGTCAGGATGCCCACCGGGATCTCCGCGGTGGTGAGCGACCGGGCCAGATCGTCCATCAGCAGCATGAAGCCGGCGCCGAAGAGCATGGCCACCGGCATCGACCGGTCGTGGTCCGCGCCCGCCAGCATGCGGGCGATATGGGGCACGACCAGGCCGACCCAGGAGATGGTGCCCGCCACGCTGACGGACCCGGCCACCATCAGCGTAGCCGCCGCGATGAGCAGCGGGCGGAGCACCTGCACATTCAACCCGAGGGAGAGCGCCTGCTCGTCGCCCAGCGAAAGGATGTTCAGCTTCCACGAGGTGAGCAGCAGCAGGACGGCGGCGGGGACCACGGTGAGCATCAGGCTGCCCACCGCCGGCCAGGACGCGCGGTAGAAGCCGCCCATCAGCCAGAAGACGATGGCGGGCAGCTGCTCATACGGGTCGGCCACGTACTTCAGGAAGGAAAGCGCTGCCCCGAAGAAGGCCGAGACCACCATGCCGGCCAGGACCAGCATCACCACCGACTGGCCGCGGCTGGCCCGGGCGATGCCGTAGGTGAGGGCCACCGCCGCCACGCCGCAGCAGAAGGCCCAGACCTGAATGCTGCCGCCCCCGCCCGGCAGCAGGATCCCGATGGCCGCACCCAGCGCGGCGCCCGAGGAGACGCCGAGCACGTCGGGGGAGACCAGCGGGTTGCGGAACATGCCTTGAAAGAGGGTGCCCGCGCCGGCCAGGGCCACCCCGGTGAGGGCAGCCAGCAGAATGCGCGGCAGCCGGATGTAGTAGAGCACCCGCGCCGCCTCCCCCGCCGTCTGCGGGTCGAACCGGAAGGTAACGATCTGCCAGACGATCCGGAGCACCTCGCCCGGGGCAATGGCGTAGCGCCCCATCCCAAAGGAAAGCACAATCACGAGAAGCGTGAACAGCCCTGAGAAAACGAGGGCCCGCCAGCCGCGGGCCCTCCTCCTGTCCCCCCTACTCATCCAGCGTGCCACCGAGCGACGTGAAGCTCTTGCCGAAGAAGGTTTCGTGGAAGGTGTCGATCTCCTTCAGCAGGTCCACGTCGGCCATCTGCTCGGGATAGAGCGTGTGGGCCAGCCAGAGCATGCCCAAAATCGAGCGGGGCTCGGGGTAGTCCCAGGGATCCATGCTGGAGGGGAACATGTACACCCGGCCGTTCTGCACCGCCTTCACGGTCTGCAGCTGCGGGTTGTTCTTGATCTCGTCCACGGTGCAGTCGCAGTACTGCACGGCCACGATCACGTCCGGATTCCAGGCGACCACCTGCTCGGCGGAGACCTCGGAGAAGCCGCCCTCCAGCTCGGCACCCACGTTGATGCCGCCGGCAGACTCAATGATGAAGTGCTGGTACATCGTCCCCGGCACGGTGGAGAACACGCCGCTGGAGCCGACCATGTAGACCCGGAGCTTCTCCTCCTCGGGAATCGAGCCCACCTTCTCCTCCAGCATCGCCAGGGTGTCGTCGTAGTACTGGATCATCTTCCGGGCCTGCTCCTGGGTCCCCAGGATCTCACCGATGAGGCTCACGGCCTCCTTCATTTGGTCGAGGCTCTCGGGGATCAGGACGAACGCCGGAATGCCCTGCGACTCGAGCTGCTGGATCACCGGCTCGGTGTCGGAGCCGGACCAGATGAAGACCACGTCGGGCTTCACGGCCACCATCTGCTCGACGTTGAGCCCCTTCTTGTTGCCCACGCCGGGCAGGTCGAGGATCTCCGGGAAGACCGCCGTCAGGAACTCGGACTTCTGCGACGAGCTGTCCACGCCGACGATCTTGTCGCGGCCGCCGGCCGAGATCACCAGCAGGGTGCCCGGCCGCCAGGTGGTGACGACCCGGTTCACCTCGGCCGGCAGCACCACCGTGCGCCCGGCCTGGTCGGTGAAGGTGCGGGTGGCGGGCTGCGCCTCCGCAGCCGGCTCAGTCTCCGGAGTGGAAGCGGGCTCGGACTGTTCCGGCGCACTTGCGGGCTGCCCGGTCGTGGCGGCAGGCGGCTGGCTGGTCGTGGATGAGGACTGCGAGCCGCCGCAGGCGGCCACCAAAAGCATGAGCAACGCCAGGAGCGGTGCAAGCATGCGAACCGTTCGGTTGCGGAGCAGCATGGCGATTCCTCCTCCATGTCCGTTGTGTCTGGGCCGGCATAACGTACCGTCTTCAGGTAATCACCTAAGAAAGGTTCTGTCAAGCCAGTAAGAAGTCGCAGAGGCCCGTTCGCACCATCGCATCAGGGCGGTGCGCATCCCCTATCACGACCCGGTCTCCGTCACCGGCCCGGCCCGCAGGACCGCCAGGCCGCCCAGCGCGCGACGCGGCGCAGGGCCCCCGCCGGGGGGCCCTGCGCCGCGGTTGGTGGTCGGTGGACTAGTAGTGTTGCGCCTCCGTGCCCGTGCCCTTCCGGCCGAAGAGCTTATAGGCCCAGACCTGGTAGAGCAGCACGAAGGGCAGGAAGATGACCACCACAAAGAACATGAACTGCAGCGTGTACTGGCTGCTGGACGAGTTGAAGGCGGTGAGGCTGTACGCCGGGTCAATCTTGGAGGGGAACATGTTCGGGAAGAGCCCGATCACCGCGGCGATCACCGTGAGGCCCACCGTCAGCGAGCCGGCCAGCAGCGCCAGCAGGTGGTTGCTCTTCCGCAGGTAGACCAGGGTGAGCAGCAGCATCGCCACCGCCAGCACCGGCACCAGGAAGAGGACAGGAACCTTCACGTAGTTCTCCAGCAGGTTCGTGGCGAACGGGGTGTAGACCAGCCAGGCGGCGGCCACCACCAGCACCACGGGCCAGATGCGGTTGGCGAAGTTGTGCGCCTTGGTGCGCAGATCACCTTCCGGGGCCTTGTGGGCCAGCCAGGAGGCGCCGTTCATCAGGAAGGCGACCACGAAGAGGACACCGGTGAGCAGGCCGTACGGGTTGAGCAGGCTGAGAATCGTGCCGTGGTAGCCCTGAGCATCCAGCAGCATGCCCTGGAAGATGTTCCCGAAGGCCACGCCAAAGAGGAAGGCCACCAGGAAGCTGGCCACCGACAGCACCCAGCCCCAGATGCGCTGCCAGGACCGGTCGTAGTCCATGTGGTGGTAAAACTCGATCGCCACCGCCCGGAACATGAGGCTGAACAGGATGATGAACAGGGGCAGGTAGAGCGAGCTGAACATGGTGGCGTAGAGCTTGGGGAAGGCGGCAAACGTCACGCCGCCGGCGGTGATGACCCAGACCTCGTTGCCGTCCCAGATGGGCGCCAGCGACCCGATCAGGTGCCGCTGGTCTTCGTCCTTCCGGAAGACGCCGGCCAGCATGCCCGATCCCAGATCAAAGCCGTCCAGCCCGAAATAGATCGCCCAGAGGAGCCCCCACAGGGCAAACCAGATGACCTGCAACACTTCGTGGGACATCCGTCATACCTCCTTCGCACACGGGCGGACTAGTCTGCCACGGCTGCCTGCCGCTCGTCCATGGCCTCGGGGCCGGCCTTGGCGTAGCGGACCAGGAGGTACACGTCCAGGCCCACGAGGATGGCGTAGAAGATGACCACCAGGGCCACGCTGGTCACCACGTCAGCGAGGGCTACGGGCGAGACCGAGTCCGACGTGGTGATCAGGCCGTATACCGTCCAGGGCTGCCGCCCCACCTCGGCCACCATCCAGCCCAGCGTGGTCGAGATGTAGGGCAGCGGGAAGGACCAGTGCAGGAACTTGAGGAGCGTCTTGCGCTCCATCAGGGTGCCCTTGCGCTCGTGCCACAGGGCGAGTACCGCGAGGAGCAGCATCAGGACTCCCACGCCCACCATGAGCCGGAACGACCAGAACGTGGGGGCGACGGGCGGCCGCTCGGCGGGCGGGACGTCCTTCAGGCCCTGCACGTAGGCATCCGTGCTGCCGTAGGCGAGCCAGCTGGTGAGGCCCGGAATCTTAAGCAGCTCAACCGCGTTGCGCTCGTTTGCCGCATCGGGGACGACGATCAGGGGCATGCCGACGTTGGAGCCGCTCTCCCACAAGGCCTCCATGGCCGCCAACTTGGTGGGCTGCCGGATGGCGACGTTGCGGCCGTTGAAGTGGCCGGTGATGGCGTTGCCAAGGGTGGCGATGACGGCGAAGACCGTCGCGATTCTTACGCTGGCCTTCATCATGTCCACGTTCTGCCTGCGGAGCAGGTGGTAGGCCGACACGGCCAGGATAAAGAAGGCGCCCACGCTATAGCAGGCGAAGATCGTATGGATGTACATGTACCAGGCGTAGGGATTGAAGAGGACCTCCCAGAAGTTCACCAGCTCAGCCCGGTTGTTGCGCAGCACGTAGCCCACGGGGTTCTGCATGAAGCCGTTGGCCGCGATAATCCAGACCGCGGAGAGGTGGGTGCCGAGGACAACCAGCCAGCCGGCCAGCAGGTGCATCTTCTTCGACAGCTTGTTCCAGCCGAAGATCCAGATGCCCAGCATGGTCGACTCAAGGAAGAAGGCCATCAGGGCCTCCACGGCCAGCGGCGAACCGAAGATGTCGCCCATGAACTCCGAGTACCGGGACCAGTTGGTGCCGAACTGGAACTCCATGGCGACGCCGGTCACCACGCCGAGGAGGAAGTTGATGGTGAAGAGCTTGCCCCAGAACTTGGTCAGGGTCTTGTACTTCGGATCCCCCGTGCGCACGTACAGCGTCTCCATGATGGCAGTGAAGAGAATCAGTCCGATGGAAAGCGGCACGAAGATGAAGTGGAAGCCGACGGTCAAGCCGAACTGGATCCGACTCAGCATCGTAACGCCGTTCAACGCATCTCATCCTTTCCCGGCATCCGCCGCTTGACTCGACAGTCGTGTGACCGAACTTGGTATGTGACGCGCGTCACTATACGTGACTAATTTTAGTCTAGCAAGAGGTATAGGTACTTGGTATGAGGCAAAGGAACAATTTCACTCATACCTGCATCTGCATTGGACACCGTAGGTAGCCCTACAGCGGGGGCCCCAGGGCGGGGGCTCTACAGCAACCGACGAGGAGGACTTAAGGTGGAGCGGACAATCTACCTCGACTACAATGCCACCACCCCGGTGGATCCGGCAGTCGTGGCGGCGATGCTGCCTTACTTCAACGAGCACTACGGCAACCCGCACTCCCAGCACCGGCTCGGGAGTGCGGCCGCGGCGGCGCTCGCAGCCGCCCGGGAGCAGGTGGCCAGCCTCATCGGCGCCAGCCCGGGCGAAGTCGTCTTCACCTCCTGCGCCAGCGAGTCCATCAACCTGGCCCTCAAAGGGGTGGCGTTCGCACGCGGGCGCGGGCATATCATCACGTCAGGGATCGAGCATCCCGCGACCCTCCAGGCCTGCCGGTACCTCGAGCGGGAGTTCGGCTTCGCGCTCACGGTGCTGCCTGCGGACGGCCAGGGGCGGGTTGACCCCGACGCGGTGCGCCGCGCCCTCAGGCCCGACACCATCCTGATCTCGCTCCTGCACGCCCAGAACGAGACCGGCGTGATCCAGCCGGTGGAGGAGGTCGGCCGCATCGCCCGCGAGGCGGGCGTGCTCTTCCACGTAGACGCCGCGCAGAGCTGCGGGAAGATGCCCGTCAGCGTGGAGGCGATCGGCTGCGACCTGCTTACCGTGGCCGGTCACAAGCTCTACGCCCCCAAGGGCGTGGGTGCACTCTACGTGCGGCGCGGGGTCAGCATCCACCCGCTGATCCACGGCGCCGACTACGAAGAAGGACGCCGGGCGGGCACCGAGAACGTGCCCTACATCGTCGCCCTGGGCCGGGCCTGCGAGATCGCCGAGATGAAGCTGGTCACGGGCGAGCCGCGCCGGCTGGCGGAGCTGCGGGACTGGCTGGAGGCGGCGCTCACCGAAGCGCTGCCCGTGCGCGTGACCGGCCAGGGCGCGCCCCGCCTGCCCAATACTCTGCACGTGCGATTTGAGGGGCTGGTCGGCAACGACCTTCTGGCGGCGGCCCCGACTGTCGCCGCCTCCACCGGGTCGGCCTGCCACGCCGGCGTCAGCGAACCCAGCGCGATGCTGCTGGCGATGGGACTCTCGCCGGCGGACGCCCTGGGCGCCGTACGGCTCAGCCTCGGCCGGCCGACCACCCGGGAGGAGGTGGAAGCCGCCGCCACGGCCCTGATCGACGCGGCCAGGAGGCTGCGCGCCGGCGCATGGCACGCATAACCAGATACGAGTCCGAGCCAGACTACAGCGCAGGGAGGATCCGGCAGCACTAGACCATCTGCGCCGTTAGGCTCAGGCAAAAAGAGCATCCTCGTCCCACCAAACGCGACAGGGGAATTCGCGCCGGATGGCGAATACCCTGTCAAGGAGCGAGGAGGTGAGGGCCGTTGCGCTACGCACCCTTCTGCCGTTGCAATGACCCGGTGGCAATTCCCCTCCTTGCGCCGCGCGCGGCCATCGGACCGTGCGACCGGGCTGGCGGGCCGCGCGGCGGCCTGCCGGAAAGCGAACAGCGTGCCATCACAATCGCCTTTGTTTCGGAATCGGGCACCCGTGCGGAGCCGGGCATGTGGCCAGGCTCTCCGCGATGGGGAAACTGATTGCGAGCAAAGGCGATTTTCGCTACCCGCCTGACCGGCGCCCGGCGGGAGGCGCCAGAGCGGCAGGGACCGCCCGGTGGGGAGAGCGGGCGCCAGGAAAGATCACGCGCCAGGGAGGAATGCCAGATGAACCTGAGACTGTACGAAGGCATGTCGCTCCGGGAGATTTCCGAGTACCTGTTCGTAGAGGATGAGCCGACACCCGGGGACCTGATTCTGGTCTTCGGCGGCAAGCGGCTCGAGCGGGCTGAACGCGCTGCGGAGCTCTACCACGCCGGCCTTGCGCCCCGGGTCTTCATCGCCGGGGGTGACAAGCGGGGCATCGGCGTCTGCGAGGCGGAACGACTCCGCAACCACATGATCGAGCTGGGCGTGCCGGCGGAGGCCATCGACATCGAGTGCGAGTCCCTCAACACCATCGAGCAGGTTCGGTATGCGGTCGCCCGTATTGAGGAGACCATCGGCTGGAAGAACATCCGGAACGTCCTCCTGGTAAGCGCTCCCCACCATATGCGCCGTGCGAAGCGCACGCTGGCGAACTATATCCCCCGCGAGACCAAGATCACCTGCTGCCCCGACCGCCGCACCGACATCACCCGGGACAACTGGTGGCACACGGACGAGGGGAAGAACCTGATCTACCGCGAACTGGAGAAGGTTCGCACCTATGCCCTGCACGGGAACCTCTAGTGGAAGTAAGTTCCCCCTGGCCGGCAACGGCCAGGGGGTTTTCCGTTTCAGTCATCGGGGTGCACGTGGGTTGCGGAGCCTAGTGCCAGTTCCGCTGGGGGAACTGGCGCAGCTCGCCCGGCCCCGGGGCCCTGGCGCGACGGAGCGCCGGGTAGAAGTCGCGGAGGGCGCGGAGCACCTCCCAGTGCCAGAAGGAGCGCCACCGCCGCCGCAGCCGGCTGAGGAGGGCCGGCAGCCGGCGCTGCCAGCGCCCGGAGCGAGGCCTGAGGCCGCTCCTCCTCCCCTTGCCGGGGCCCCGCCTCCCCATACGCCCTCACACCCCCCGCGCGTGAAACCTGCCGTATCCATTCTTCCCCCGGCAGGCCCCCGACATACGGGCGCGGGCATGAAGGCGGCACCGGTCAGCGGATGAACTCCATCACCTCCGAGAGCGGACGCCGCGGCGGCGCCTCCCGCTCCTCGGCGGGGAAGCCCACGGGCACCAGCGCGACGAAGTCCCAGCCCTCCGGAATCTGCAGCAGGCGCTCGATTTCGGCCTTCGCCTGCAGAGGACCGGCCATCCAGCAGGCCCCCAGCCCCTGCTGGTGCAGGGCCAGCAGGAGGAGCATCACCGCCGCGCCGATGGTCTGGATGCGGGACGAGCCGAACCGGCGCCACTCCGCCATCTCGCGGGCAGCGGGGTCGGCAGGCCCGCGGGCGGCGAGCAGCTTGTCGGCCACGGACTGGTAGGCGCCCACCTGCACGGCGATGCAGGCCGGGGCGTGGCGGAAGAAGGCGCAGGTCTTCACCCAGCGGTCGACCTGCTCGCGGTAAGGCTCCGACTCAGGCCAGGACGCCATCAGCCGGCTGCGGGCCTCCACGGCGTCGGCCAGCTTGTGGATCAGCTCCCGGTTCTTCACCACCGTGAAGCGCCAGGACTGGTAGTTCCCCCCGCTCGGGGCCCACGTGGCCAGCGCAATGGCCCGCTCGAGCAGCTCGTCGGGCACGTCGTCGGGACGGTATTTGCGGATCGAACGGCGGGTGCTCACGAGTGCGAACAGTTCCTCAAACTCCATGCAGCACAGCCCCCTTAACGGCAGCACGCCGTGGGCGCCACGGCGTGCGACGTGCATATGCGTTCCCATCAGGGTCGGCCTGTATCAGGATGCGCCCTCCAGCAGGCGATCGATGTCATCGGCCGAGAGCCGCGACCGCTTGCCGACCAGCTTGCCCGAGAGGTCGAAGAAGAGCCAGTCGCCCAGGCCGGCCTTCAGCTCCTCCTGCATGGCCGCGGCGTCGGGATGGCCCACGTCCACGTGGATGAACTCGCAGCGGCTCCGGTACCGCCGCTCCAGCGGACCGTCCACCGGGCGGGAGAGCAGGCATGCGAGCGAGTAGTCGCTGTAGAAGTGCAGCACCACGGGCCGCTGGCCGCCGCGGGACTTGCGGAGCTTCTTCTGCGGGTCCGCAGGGGTCACGCGGCCCCGCCGGGCGGCCACCCAGTAGATCATCAGCGCCGCGGTCAGAACGAGCACCGAGATGTACCCCGCCAGTTGCCAGCGCAGCACCCAGGCGATGACACCGAGGAGAACCAGTACCAGAAGGCTCGTCAACAAGTACGAAAAACGGCGGATGAAGCGCATCAGACAGGTCGACCTCCTCATGCTCCTCTGCTCGTGCTACTTCCTCTGAATTCCCCGCCCGATTGCCCAATCCCTTCCATGGGCTCTCGCCCCGGGGTAGGGGATGCGCCGCGCACCAGCGAATGGAGAAGCTATGGTGTGCCACTCACTGCAACACGCGGGGCGGGCCGGGGGCACGCCCCGCAGCGGGAGGTGCTGTTATGCCAACCCTTCCCCTCCTTCCCCAGCCCCGCACCGTCACCTGGGGCGACCAGACGGTCACGCTGCCCGAGACGCTCTGGGTGGTCGTCCTGGGCAGCCACGACCTGCTCCTGCCGACCCTGCAGCGGTTCCAGTCCGCCGCGGCCCGCGCGGGCATCACCGTCCACCTGACCGCCAGCCCGGTGGGCCTCTCCGGGGAACTGCACGTGACGGTCGACACCCAGGACCCCGGCATCACCCACCTGCAGGGCTACCGGCTGACGGTCTCCCCCGACGGCATCACCATCGGGGCCAGGGCCCCGGCCGGGGCCGCCTACGGCCTCGCCACCCTGAAGCAGTTGCTCTCCGGGGGGCGGCGGGTGCCGGCGGTGACCATCGCCGACTGGCCCGACTTCCGCCGCCGGGGCGTGATGCTGGACATCAGCCGGGGCAAGGTTCCCACGATGGAAAGCCTCTACCGCTTCGTGGACCTCCTGGCCGATCTGAAAATCAACGAGTTTCAGCTGTATACGGAGCACACCTTTGCCTACCGCGAACACCGGGAGGTCTGGCAGGCCTATTCGCCCATGACCGGCGAGGAGATCATGCTCCTCGACCGCTACTGCCGGGAGCGCTTCATCGACCTCGTGCCCAACCAGAACTCGTTCGGCCATATGACGCCGTGGCTGATCCACTCCCGGTACAAGCACATGGCCGAGGCACCCGACGGCTTCGAACTGCCCTGGGGCGGGCGCCGGAACGAGCCGTTCTCGCTCTCCCCGGCCGAGCCCTCGGTCATCTCCTTCCTCGCCGGGCTTTACGACGAGCTGCTGCCGCACTTCACCAGCCAGTACTTCAACGTGGGCTGCGACGAGACGTGGGACGTCGGCCAGGGCCGCTCGGCCCGGGCGGTGGCCGAACGGGGCGAGCACGAGGTCTACCTGGAGCAGCTGCTCAAGATTCACCGGCTCGTGGCGGAACGGCGCCGCACGATGCAGTTCTGGGGCGACATCATCATCAAGTACCCCGAGGCCGTGGCCCGGCTGCCGAAGGACGTGATCGCCCTGGAGTGGGGCTATGAGGCGGACCACCCCTTCGACGAGCACTGTGCCGTCTACGCCCACGCCGGCGTGCCGTTCTACGTCTGCCCGGGCACGTCCACCTGGATGTCGCTGGTGGGGCGCACCGAGAACGCCCTGCAGAACATGCGCAGCGCCGCCGAAAGCGGCCTGAAGCACGGCGCCCAGGGCTTCCTGAACACCATCTGGGGCGACCTGGGCCACCAGGACTACGAGCCCGTCGCCTACCTGCCGGTGGCCTTCGGCGCCGCCGTGAGCTGGGCGCTGGAGGCCAACCGGGAGGCCGACGTGCGGCCGTTCCTCGACCGCCTCGTCTTCGAGGACGGGGCAGGCCAGATCGGCAGCGTGCTGTACGACCTGGGCAACACCTACCTGGCGGCCGGCCCGCGCATTCACAACGGCACCGCCCTCGGCCGCCTCTTCCACAGCGCCCGGACCTGGCGGGAATGGAAGCTCCTGCCCGAAATCGACTTCGCCGCCCAGGCGGAGGCGGTGCGCCGCGCCGCCGCCGGCCTCGACCTGGCCGACCTGCGCTGCGCCCGGGGGCCCCTGGTGATGCGGGAGCTGCGCAACGCCGTTCGCCTGCTCCTCTTCCTCTGCGACCTCGGACAGACGCTGCAGGGCGTGCTGCGGGGCAGCCTGCCGTCTGCGGAGCAGCGCGAGGCGCTCGGCCGGGAGCTGGAGGCCATCGCCTGCGAGCACCGGGACCTGTGGCTGCAGCGCAACCGTCCCGGCGGGCTGGAGGAGATGAGCATGCCGCCGTTCCGCGCCTGGCGGGAGGAGCTGAAAAACCTGGGCTAAATCGCACAGGGCCGCCAGAGCCTGGCGGCCCCGTGCCCCCTGCGGCACACACGCCCCTCTACTTGTACAAGTGGTATGCCGCCGACTCCGCGGCGAACCGGCGCGCCTCCTCCTCCCACTGGGCCAGCACCGCCTCCAGCGCCAGCTCGCCCTCGACCGCCCGGTAGAGCAAGTCGGAGCCGCTCAGCCGGTCGACGGTGCGGGTCCCGTCCCACGATACCCACTGGAACTCCCCGGGGTGCAGCCGCCGCACCACGTCCAGAACGTGCGCTCCCAGCGCCACGGGCCGCACAGCCTGCCGGTTCACGATATGGACCTGCACGCCCCGGCACAACTGCCCCTGGTACTTCGACGTCCAGGGCGTGAAATAGGCCGGCCGGAACAGCACCCCGGGCAGGTTCCGCCGCTTCAGCTCGGCCACCGTGCGCCGCTCGTCGAGCCAGGGCGCGCCGAACACCTGGAAGGGCAGCGCCGTACCCCGCCCCTCCGAGAGGTTCGTTCCCTCCAGGAAGCAGAGGCCGGGGTAGAGCGTGAGCATGTCGAGCCCGTTGGCCGCCGGGCTGGGCGGAACGAAGGGGAGGCCCGTCTCGTCCCACCACATCGTGCGGCGCCAGCCCTCCATGGGCACCACGGTGAGGTCGCAGCCCAGGCCGAACCGGTCGTTCAGCCACCGGGCAATCTCCCCGTGGGTGAGGCCGTGGCGGGTGGCCACGGGGTAGAGGCCGACGAAGGACTCCAGCCCGGGCCGCACAACGCCGCCCTCCACCTGCACGCCGCCGATGGGGTTGGGCCGGTCGAGAACGACCAGCCGCTTGCCGCTCTCCGCGGCGGCCTGCATGCACAGGGCCAGGGTCCAGGTGTAGGTGTAGAAGCGGGCCCCGGCGTCCTGGATGTCGAAGAGGAGCACGTCCACCTCCCGGAGCATCTCCGGCGTGGGCTTGCGGTGTTCGCCGTACAGACTGTACACGGGCAGCCCGGTCACCGGGTCGGTGGAACTGCTCACCTTCTCCCCCGCCGCCGCGTCCCCGCGGATGCCGTGCTCCGGCGAGTAGAGCGCCGTCACCCTCACGGCGGGGTCCGCCACCAGCAGGTCCACCAGCGACTCCAGCTGGCTGTTGGTTCCGGTGTGGTTCGTGATGAGGCCGACCCGCACGCCCGTGATCAGCTCCTTGCGGGCGGCGAGCAGCACCTCGTTGCCAAGCCTGATCCTGGCCATGTCGCATCCCTCACGCTTGCCAAAGGAGTTGACCGAACCGTGAACGCCGTACCGATCGTCGACGCCCTGTACGAGACCCACTGGCCCCGCGGCCTGCGCGCGGCCGGGCCTGCGGAGGCCGGGTTCGACCCGGAGCGCCTGGAGCAGGCCATCGCGCTCCTGGAAGCGGAGATCGCCGCCGAACGCCTGCCCGGGGCGGTTGTGGTCATCGCCCGGGACGGAAAGGTGGCCGTCCACCGGGCCCTCGGGTGGGCAGCCGTCTACCCGGAGCGGCGGCCGATGCGGCCGGAGACCCTCTTCGACCTGGCCTCGCTCACCAAGGTGATCGCCACGCTGCCGGCGGTGCTCCGGCTGATCGAGCGGGGCGACATCCGGCTCGACGACCCGCTTCACCTTTTCTTCCCCGAGTACCAGGGCGAGGGGCGGGAGGAGATCCGCATCCGTCACCTGCTCACCCACACCGCCGGCCTCCAGCCGTTCAGCCAGGCCTTGCGGGACCCCTCCCGACCCCGGGAGGAGCTCATCGCCCGCATCGCCACCCTGCCGCTCGAGGCGCCCCCGGGCACCCGGATCATCTACAGCGACCTGGGCTTCATCCTGCTGGGCGAACTGGTAGCCAGGGTCAGCGGCCAGCCGCTGGAGCGGTTCGTGCAGGAGCAGGTCCACGGGCCCCTGGGGTTCACGGAGACCGGCTTCCTGCCCACGGGCGAGCGCGCTGCCCGGGCTGCGGCCACCGAGTACCGGGAGCGACTGGGCCGCTACCAGTGCGGCGAGGTGCACGACGAGACGGCCACCGCCCTCGGGGGCATCGCCGGCCACGCCGGGCTCTTCAGCACGGCGCCCGAGGTGGCCGCCTACGGCCAGATGTGGCTCGACGGCGGCGCCGGGGTGCTCTCGCCCGCGATGGTGGCGGCGGCCACCCGTGACCAGACGCCGCACATCCAGGGCCCGGAGCACCGGGGCCTCGGCTGGATCGTCGCCCGGGAGGACTCGGAGTCGCTGAGCTGCGGCGACCTCTTCAGCCCCGGCTCCTTCGGCCACACCGGGTTCACGGGCACCAGCCTCTGGGTCGACCCCCACCGGCGGCTGGTGGTGGCCCTCCTCACCAACCGGGTTCACTTCGGCCGCACTCCGCACATCATCCGCCTGCGCCCCCGGTTCCACAACGCGGTGGCAGCGGCGCTGCGGTAGGTCGGAGTCGGCCAGAGAACTGCCAGGGCGCACTTGCCCTGGCAGTTTCCGCATTGCGATCAGAGTTCCAGCGGCAGCCGGTCCCCGGCGGCGTATTGGCGCAGGCCGCCCTTGGGCACCATCAGCGTCGCCGCGTACTTCCAGTTCAGCCCGCCGCCCAGGCAGCCGCGCAGCCGGGCCAGCGACTTGTAGTAGTCCGCGTACGGCCAGCCGGTGCCGCCGTTCCACAGGGCGAAGCTGGAGAGGGCATCGCAGTACTGCTCGAAGATGGGCTCGGGAATCTCCACGTAGATGTCCGGCTCGTAGTCCTCCATGTCCTCCCAGTTCTCCGCGAAGTAGACGCGGCAGGGCCAGGGGGCTGGCTTCGCACGCTCGATACGCTTCAGCGCCGCGAAGAAGTGGGCGTCCATGGCGATCTTGTGGGCATGCCGATGGTCGCGGTGGATGGAATGCTCCGGGTGCGTGATGATCACGTCAGGCTTGATGTCGCGGATGATGTCGCAGACCTCGAGGGAGATCTCGTCGTTGTACGGCAACTCGGCGTCCTTGTAGTTCAGGACGATCGACTCCGCGCCCAGCTTGCGGGCACACTCGGCGGCCTCCCGCCGCTTCTGCTCGGCGTACTCCTCGGCCGAGAGGGTGGGGTGGCCCTTCTCGCCCGGGGTGAGGCTCAGGATGAACGCCTTGTGCCCCGCGGCGGTGTACTTGGCGATGATCATCCCGGCGGAGAGTTCCTGGTCAGCCGCATGCGCACCGATGGTGAGGATTCGCATCTCCCTGGTACCCGTCATGACCGATTCCTCCTTGTCTTCGCAATCCGTGACAAGATCGGAGCCGTGTCGCGGTTCCGTTGCTTGCGCGTCAGTCGCTGTGCCCCGGCAGCGCCACGGGCAGACGGCCCGGCGCCGCCGCCTGTCCCAGCAGGCAGCGCAGCGCCGCCTCCGCCGCGAGGGGCCGCTCCTCGTACATCACCACGGCCCCCGCCATCCCGGGCACGGCCAGCAGATCATACGGCCCCCGCTGCGGCACGAGGACCACGCGGTGGCCCGCCGCCTGCAGGGCCCGCACCAGGGCCACCTGGCCGGGGAAGCGCGGCGCCAGGAACGTGGCCACCACCACCGGGTCGGCCCCGGCTGCCGCCGCCACCAGCCGCTCCACCTCGTCGGGGTCCGGGTCCCGCCGCACACCCACGGCCCGCAGAGCCGGGGCGAGCCGTGCCGCCGCCTGCAGCACCGGCGAGCCGGCTGGCTCCCTTTCCTCCACCTCCACCACGGGGGCGGGGTCGACGGCGAGGAGCAGGGCCCGCTCCGGCCGGAGGGGCACCAGGGACCCGAGATCGCCCACGGCGGTCACCGCGGCTGCGGCGGCCTCGGCAGCCAGCGCCTGATGCGCCGGGGCGCCGACGTCGGCCAGGTCGGCCGTCTGCCAGCGTTGCGCCACCCGCTCCCGGGCGGCCCGCACCCGGCGCAGCGCCTCCTCCACCCGCCATGCGGGGATGCGGCCACTCGCAATGGCGGCCCGCACCGCCGCGATCGCCTCCCGCTGGAGGCGCTCAGTGTGGGAGATCAGCACCAGGTCGGCGCCGGCGGCGATGGCCTGCACCGCCCCCTCCGCGGTCCCCGCGTGGTCGGCGATGGCCTTCATCTCCATGCAGTCGGTGATCACCAGCCCGTCGAAGCCCAGTTGCTCCCGCAGGAGGCCCGTCAGCACCGCGGGCGAGAGGGTGGCCGGCCGGTCGGGGTCCGGTTCCACCGCGGGAAAGACGACGTGGGCCGTCATGATGGCGTCCACCCCCGCCGCGATCGCCCGGCGGAACGGCACCAGTTCCACCGCCTCCAGCCGGTCCATGCCGTGGGGCACCCGGGGCAGGGCAAGGTGCGAGTCCACGTCGGTGTCCCCGTGGCCCGGGAAGTGCTTCGCAGTGGCCAGCACTCCCTCATCGTGGTGGCCGCGGATGTAGGCGGCCCCGTGCTCGGCCACCCGGGCGGGGTCAGATCCGAAGGAGCGCACGCCGATGACCGGATTGGCAGGGTTGACGTTCACGTCGAGCACCGGGGCCAGGTTCATGTTGATGCCCATCGCCCGGAGCTCCCGGGCGATGCCGGCACCCACCCGTCGGGTGAGGTCCGGTGAGCCGGCGGCACCCAGGCTCATGGCGCCGGGCCAGGGGGTGACGGCCAGCCGGAGAACGATGCCCCCCTCCTGGTCGACGGCGATGAGGAGCGGGAGATCGGGACTGCAGGACTGGATGCGCGCCGTGAGGCGGCGGGCCTGGTCCGCCGAGACCAGGTTGCGTGCGAAGAGGATGACCCCGCCCACGCCCTCCGTGCGGATGAGGGCCTCGGGCACGTCGCCGGGGTCGGTGCCGCGGAAACCGATCATGAAGAGTTCCCCTGCGCGCTCAGCCAGAGACATGGCCGTCACTCCCCTCATACTCTGCTGAATGTATACTGGAGGACTAACAAACATTTGTTCTAACTCATTAGAGGACGCGTATAGTGGTATATACAATCCCTCTTTTGGATAGGAGGAATTCTCCCCCGCTGGAGGGAACTCCTTTTTTGTTCCTTCCATTCGGACGACGGTGAAAAAGGTGTGACGCGTCTGTGCAGAAGCTGCTAATTTCGCTTGTGACCATTTTGTTTGCTATTGTTTGCATGTTCCTGGTAATCCAGAACATGCCCGGCAACCCTGTGGAGACGCTGGCCGCGGAGATCTCCCGCACGGAGAACCTGGAGATGGAGCTGGCCATCGCCAAGGCCAAGAGCATCCTCAACTACGACCCGGACATCCCGATCATGCAGCGACTGCTGAACTACCTCGCCGGCGTCCTGCGGGGCAATCTGGGCGAATCCATGGCCTACCACAAGCCGGTCGTCGATCTGGTGCTCGGTGCACTCCCCTGGACCCTGTTGGTGCTCACCGTCTCGCTGACGCTCTCGTTCTCCGTGGGCGTGATCGCGGGCATCTTCATCGCCTGGAAGCGCAAACGCTGGCTGAACGCTCTTCTGAATGTCTGGCAGTCGATCTTCGGGTCGATTCCGGACTACATCGTGGCCTACCTGCTGATCTTCATCTTCGCCGTCCGCCTGGGCTGGCTCCCGGCGCGCGGTCCGTACAGCGCCGAGGTGACGCCCGGGTTCAACGCCGCCTTCATCGGCAGCGTGGTGCGGCACGCCATCCTGCCGGTGATGGCCTACTTCCTCACCACGGTGGCCAACTGGACCATCGGCATGCGGGCCAACGCCATCGGCGTGCTGGGTGAGGACTACGTGGCCTACGCCACCGCCCGTGGCCTCCCCCAGAAGCGGATTCTCATCCACTACGTCGGCCGCAACTCCATCCTGCCGATGATCACCTCACTGGCGATCTCGTTCGGCTTCATGTTCGGCGGGTCGCCGCTGATCGAAAACCTCTTCATCTACCCGGGTGTGGGCTACTACCTGAACAAGGCCATCGCGCGGCGGGATTACCCGCTCATGCAGGGGATGTACTTCATCATGATCGTCGTGGTGGTACTCTCCGGGCTGCTGGCCGAGCGGCTCTACGTCGTGCTGAACCCACGCCTGAGGGAGAGGTGAGCGGAAATGAGCGGCCGCAAGAACGACAGGCTGGCCGGCGTCAGGGCCTTCTTCGCGGTGATCTGGCGCAATCCGATGTCCCGCGTGGGGTTCTTGATCCTGCTGGTTTTCCTGCTGATGGCCGTCTTCGGCCCGATGCTGATCCCCGAACTGAAGTCCGACTACGCCAACCGGCTGCAGCCGCCTTCACGTGAGCACTGGCTGGGCACGGATCTCGCCGGCAAGGACACCTTCCTGCAGCTGGTCCTGGGCTCCCGCAACGTGCTGCTGGTGGCCGCCTACGCCGGCCTCTTCGCCGTGCTGATTGCCGCCGTGGTCGGCATCGTCTCCGGCCTCCAGGGCGGCGTGGTGGACCAGGTGCTGATGCTCTTCACCAACGTGGTGCTCACCATGCCCAGTTTCCCGGTGACGATGATCCTCTCCATGGTCATCCGCATCACCGATCCCCTCGTCTTCGGCCTCGTGCTCAGCCTCTGGTCGTGGGCCGGCCTGGCCAAGGCCATCCGCTCCCAGGTGCTGAGCCTCAAACACCGGGAGTTCATCGAGGCCAGCCGCCTGCTGGGCATCAGCAAGCTGAACATCATCCGGTACGACATCCTGCCCAACCTGGTCTCCTACATCGCCGTCAACTTCATCTCCATCATGAAGGGCGCCATCACCTCCAGCGTCGGCCTGATGATCCTGGGCCTGGTCCCCTTCCAGGGCAACCACTGGGGTGTGATGATCCAGGTGGCTCTCTCGCAAACCGGTGCGCTGATGGGCTCGGCCTCGATGGTCTACTTCCTGGCGCCGGTGGTCTGCCTCATGCTGTTCCAGCTCGGCTGCTATTTCTTCGCCAACGGGCTGGACGAGGCGCTCAACCCCCGGCTGCGGGCCTAGAGGAGGGTAATGAATGGCAGAGCCTATTCTCGAGGTCAGACACCTGACTGTGGAATATACGGTGCACGGGCGTACCATCCGGGCCTGCGACGACGTGAGCCTTACCGTGAACCGCGGCGAGATCGTCGGCATCATCGGCGAGAGCGGCTCCGGCAAGACCACCCTGACCTTCGGCATCCTGAACCTCATCCAGCCGCCGGGCAAGATCACCTCCGGCGAGGTGATCTACCACCCGAAGGACGGCAAGCCGGTGGACCTGCGGAAGCTGAGCCCGGAGGAGTTTGCCCGCTACCGCTGGACCAACCTGACCACCGTGTTCCAGGCCGCACAGAACGTGATGAATCCGTCGCTGCGGGTGAAGGAGCACTTCCTGGAGACGGCGTGGGCGCACGACCCGAAGATGAGCGAGGAGGAGATTCTCGCCCGGGCCCGCGACCTGCTGAGCCAGGTGCGGCTGGAAGACCGGGTGCTGGACTGCTACCCGCACCAGCTCTCCGGCGGCATGAAGCAGCGTACGATTATCGCCCTCAGCCTCATCCTCAACCCCGACATCATCTTCCTCGACGAGCCCACCACCGCGCTCGACGTGATCACCCAGTGGTACATCCTCGAGATCCTGAAGCGCATCCAGAAGGAATATGGTCTGACGATGATCTTCAGCACCCACGACGTCTCGATCATCGGCTCCATCGTCGACCGGCTGGGCGTGATGTACGCGGGAGAACTGGTGGAGTACGGCCCGGTGCTGACCATGTTCAAGCAGCCCACGCACCCGTACACCGCCGGTCTGATGTCTGCCGTCCCGTCCCTGCGGGACGACGTGACCAAGCGCAAGGCCATTCCGGGCCACCCGCCCGACCTGGCCAATCTGCCCGACTCCTGCCGGTTCGCCCCCCGCTGCTTCGCCCACGCACAGGGCCTCTGCGCCGGCGACCGCCAGGCGACCCTGCAACTCTACCCGAGCCACCCGGACCAGTACACCCGCTGCTACAGCTGGGAGAAGGTGTTTAGGTCATGAGCCTGATCGAGCTCGAGAACGTGAGCGTCTACTTCCGCAGCGAGCGGAATCCCCGGGAGCGGGTGGGAGCCCTGGTGGGCGTGAACCTCTCGATCGACCCCGGTGAGATCATCGCCGTCGTCGGCGAGAGCGGCTGCGGCAAGACCACCCTGGGCAAGGTGATTACCGACATCTACCAGCCCACCGAGGGCCGGGTGCTCTACAAGGGCAAGGACCTGCGCACCCTGAGCAAGCAGGAGTACCGCGAGTACCGGCTCGGGGTCCAGATGATCCACCAGGACTCCTACGCCGCCCTCAACCCCAACCGGACCATCTTCCAGTCGCTCTCCCTGCCGCTGCTGCAGCACCGGCTGGTGCGGAACCAGCACCAGGCGTGGGACGAGCTGGCGGCGCTGTTTGCCGAGATCGGCCTCACGCCGCCCGAGCAGTTCCTCGACAAGTACCCGCACCAACTCTCCGGCGGCCAGCGTCAGCGCATCCTGCTGGCCCGGGCGCTCTCGGTGAAACCGAGCCTCATCGTGGCCGACGAGCCCGTCTCCATGGTCGACGTGTCGCTGCGCATCTCGCTGCTCGACCTCATGGCCCGGGCCAACAAGAAGTTGGGCGTCTCGTTCGTCTACATCACCCACGACCTGGGCACGGCCCGCTACATCGCCCACCACGGCCGCATCGCCGTCATGTACCTGGGCCGGATGGTGGAGATGAACCACATCCAGGCGGCCCTGGACCACCCGGCGCACCCCTACTTCCAGGCCCTGATCGCGGCGGTGCCGGAGGCGGACCCAACCCTCCGGGGAGAGCGCCTGGCGCAGCTGCCCCTCCGGTCCTTCGACATGCCCAGCGTCACCAACGCACCTCCGGGATGCAAGTTCCACCCCCGGTGCCCGTACGCCACCGAACTGTGCGAACGGGAGGAGCCGAAGCTCAGGGAATTTGAGGGAGGCCTGGTCGCATGCCATCTGGTGGAGACCATCCGCAGCGGAGCTCCGGGCCGGTTCCTCAACCTCTCCAGTTCCTGAGGTTCGTCACGACCATCGCGCTGACCGTCCTGATCATCGCAGTGCTGGGCCTGCTGCTGGGCCCCAAAGACCCCGGGACCGTGACGCTCTACGCCCTCGTGATCGCAATCAACCTCCTGATCGCCCTGCTGTACTGGCCGGCGGTCAGGTTCCTGCGGCGGATCAGCGAACCAACCGATGAGCAAAGGAGCCGAGACGCACATGATCAGAACGATGACGCCGGCCGACCTGCCGGCGGTACACGCCCTGTGGAATCGGGCAGCGGAGAGCCGGGAGATCGTTCACAAACCCCTGGCGCGTGAACGGTTCGAGGCCCTGTTCGTGAGCGCGGGCAACCAGGAGCTCAAGTACAACCTGGTCGCCGAGCAGGACGGGCAGATCGTGGGCTTCGGCAACGCCTACCACAGACTGGGGGCGGGCTTCGGTTACATCACCTTCGTCCTGGTTGATCCCGCCCACCGGCGGAAAGGGGTGGGCAGCGCCCTCCTGGCCGCCCTGGAGGAGCGGCTGCGGGCGTTCCCGACCGTCACCCGGATCGACATCAACTTCTTCAACCCGATCAACCTGGAATGGTTCATCCCCGGCACACCGGGGCACGACCACCCCAACGCCCCCGGCGTCGACGCGGCCACGCCCGCCCTTCCCTTCTTCCTGGCCCGGGGCTACGTCGAGACCGCCCGCCAGTACTCCTACTACCGCCTGCTGAAAGACTTCCAGTTCCAGCCGAAGATTGCGCAGCGGCAGGCGGCGCTGGCGGACAAGGGCATCACCATCACCTACTACGACCCCGCCGTACACCACGGCCTCAACGAGCTCTTCGACGACCTGAAGAACGAGGACTGGCGGGAGAAGGTCATGGCCAACGCGAACAGCCCGAACCCGTACCCCCTGCTGATCGTGCAGAAAGACGGGCGCGTGGGCGGCTTTGCGGGCCCGCTCTACGTGCAGGAGAGCGGCCGGGGCTACTTCGCCGGCATCGGCGTGCACAGCGAGTTCCGCGGCGTCGGGGCCGGTTCCGTGCTCTTCTCCGCCCTCTGCCAGGGGCTCAGGGACATCGGGGCCACCTTTATGTCGCTCTTCACCGGCCGGGAAAATGTGGCTCGCAAGATCTACGAGTCCGCCGGGTTCTCGGTCGTGCACGAGTGGGCGTGCATGCGCAAGAGCGTGCGATAGAAGGTCGTGCGGTGCCGCGCTTTTCTCTGGGGATCAAGGGTGCGGCAGTCTGCTGCGCCCTGTGATAACACTCACCGTGGAGGCGAGAAAAGTGAAGAAACTCACGGCTGCGCTCCTGGTAATCGGCTTGCTTCTGGTAACCGCGTGCAGCAGCAACTCCGGTGGGCAACAACAGTCTGAATCGCAAGGCACCAATACGACGACCCAGCAGACCGAAACCACCAGTTCGTCTACGCCCACGAAACCCACCACGCTGAAGTTGACCGGCGAGGTTGATACCACGAAGACCCTGACCACCTTTGCCAATATCGAGCCGCCGCCTGCGTTCCATGGCAACCCGTACGACGACGTGGCCGGACTCAACTGGTCCGTGCAGCCGCTGCTCTTCGTGCCGCTGGCCGACTACGCGCCGCTGCCTGAGCGGGAGTTCCGCCCGGCCGGGCTGGAGAGCTTCGACCTGAATGGCAGGACGCTCACCATGAAGCTCCGGAAAGACCTGAAGTGGAGCGACGGCAGCGCCGTGACGGTAGACGATGTCATGACCATGTTCTACATCGCCGCGCTCAAGGGCACCGTCTGGCAGATTGCGGACTCCATCGAGAAGGTGGACGACAGCACCATCAAGATCGAGTTCGTCAACGAGAGCCCGCTGAACCTGAACCTGGTGCTGCCCAGCTACATCATGACCCCGCAGCGGACCTACGGCAAATACGCTGACCAGCTGAAGGAGTACATCGAGAAGTATCGTCGCTTCGATGAGACCACCGGCCGCTACACGTTCGACCCTGCTGGCGACGACATGCGCACCCAGATCCAGACGGAGCTGAGCAACTACAAGCCTGACGCGCTGACAGAGGTGCTCTTCAGCGGTCCGTACGTCCTCACCGGCGTGACCAGCGCCGAGGCCCTCTTCGAGAAGAACCCGTACTACTACATGGACGTGCCGGTCCCGAAGATCCGGGCCCTGCGTTCCGCGGGCAGCGAGTCCTTCACCACCGCCGTGCTGGAGGGCGCCTTCACGATTGAGAACGGCGGCCTCAGCCCTGACATGACCAAGCAGGTCGAGGAGAAGTTCAAGGACACCCTGCGGACCATCTATGTCCCGGAGTTCTCGCAGATCGGCTACCTGTTCAACCTGCAGAAGTATCCGTTCACCATCCCGGAGGTCCGCAAGGCCTTTGCCTATCTGCTGGACCGCGAGACGCTGATCACGCTGGCCGAGCCGGGTAGCTTCATCTCGGATCCGCATGCCAGCGGCATGCTGCCTTCGCTGATCCCGGCCTACACCAACGACGGCTTCGTGGACACTCTCACCGACTACTCCTACGATCCCGCCAAGGCCGAGGAACTCCTGACCTCCATCGGCTGGAAGAAGGTCGGCGGCAAGTGGGCCAACGAGAACGGCGAGGTCGTCCACATCGAGCTCACCACGGTCGGCTCCTGGCCTTCGCTGATGTACCCGTCTGAGGCCTACGCCACCATGCTGCAGGAGTTCGGGTTCGACATCGAGTTCAAGCCCATGGAGTTCGCCGCCCTGGTGGACTACATGAACAAGGCCGAGCACCAGCTCATGTGCTACTTCCTGCCCGGCATGTCCACCTACGCCCATCCGTGGGAGGTTTACAACCAGACCTACATCGGCACCTATTCGACCCGCATGAACATGCCGAAGCTGGAGACCGGCCAGGAGCGGATCATCACGGCTCCGACCAGCGGCAAGGAGTATAACATCAGCCACATCCTGGCCGACCTGTACGAGACCACCGACGAGGCCAAGATCAAGGAACTCACCCAGCAATTGATGACGGTTACCAACGACTACGTGCCGTACGTCCCGCTCATCGAGAAGACGGCGCCGTTCCGCATCTACGACACCAAGCTCAGTGTCGCTGACGGCGAGATCGGCCAGTCCCAGAACAGCTTCTACTGGTACGGCGGCCTGAACGAGATCATCGCCAAGCAGCTCCGCGGCGGCCAGCTCTACTTCGTCAAGTAGAGGCTCCGCCCGGAGAGGCAGGCGAGGCACGTCACCGTCCGCCTGACATAAGCAGCGGCCGGGGGCTACGACCGCAGCCCCCGGTCGCTTGCACATCCGCAGGCAGGACCGCCGTACCATCGGGCCGCCTGACGGCGGCCCACGTCGGCGACGACGCAACTGAAACGGCATCCTCATGGGAGGAGTGTACACCGTGGATGCATCCGACATCGTGCTGGGCATTGACGGCGGCGGCACCAAGACTCACTGTCTGGCGGCGACTGCTGACGGCAAGGTGGTGGGCGAGGGACTCGCGGGACCTTCGAACCCGCTGGTGGTGGGGCTCGACCCGGCCGTGGAGGCCGTGGCTGCGGCTGCGAAGAAGGCGCTGGAAGCCGCCGGGCGCTCCCCGGCGGCGGTAAGGGCGGTATGCGCCGGCCTGGCGGGCGCCGGGCAGCCGGAGACCCAGGCCCGGGTGGCCGCCGCGCTTCCCGGGGCCCTCTCCCTCTCCCCCGGCACACCGGTGCAGGTGGTGAGCGACGCCCGGGTCGCCCTGGCCGGTGCGCTGCAGGGCCGCCCCGGGGCGATCCTGATCGCGGGCACGGGTTCCATCGCCTACGGCCTCGACGACTCGGGCCGCCTGCTGCGGGCCGGGGGCTGGGGCTGGATCCTCGGCGACGAGGGCAGCGGCTTCACCATCGGCCGGCAGGCCCTGGCGGCCGCCTTCGCCGCCAAGGACGGCACGGGGCCGGCCACGCGCCTCGGCGACCGCATCTGCGCGGCCTGGAACCTGCAGGACCTCACGCAGGCAGTCCCGCGGATCTACGCTGACCCGTCCGCCGCCCGCACGGCCATCGCCGGGCTGGTGCCCGAAGTGGTGCAGGCGGCGGAGGAGGGCGATGCGGTCGCCGCCGAGATCCTGGCCCGGGCCGGAGGGGACCTGGCGAACCTGGCCGCGGCGCTCCTGCGCCGGATGCAGTTGCGGGAGCCGCTGGTGGCCACCACCGGCGGGGTGCTGGAGGGCGTGGCGGCGGTGCGGTCGGAGTTGGTGCGCCGCCTGGCCGAGCTGGTGCCGGAGGCGCGGGTGGTGGAGAGCGCCGCCAGCCCCGCCGCCGGTGCCGTACTGATGGCGCGGCAGATGGCGGGGTAGGGCGGCCCCCCGTCCGCCGAAATCGCATCAAATCGGAACGCCACCCCGGGATTCTCCCATCCGTGGGTGGCGTTCCGACTACTCCAGGTTCCCGAGGACAGCCGTCCAGAACTGGCCGCCATCGGCGGTGCGCAGGATAGCCCCCTGGGTGCGCTGGCTGTCGCTGACCACCAGCCAGCCCGTCTTCGGATCGACAAAGGAAAAGCCCGCTGTCGGCTTGGCCGGGCCGCCCACGGGGATCTTGTCACTCACGACAGGCGGTGCTCCCCCCATGGTTACCCGTGCTACCTCCAGGTGGCCGCCAGCCGGTGAATACACCGCCACCCAGGCAGTCTCGGCCCACGCACCAAGGGCAACCGGGTACCCACCGGGGCCGTGCGGAGCCTCCGGCGCGGGCTCCGCAAACGGCCACGGCCAGCGACCGATCAGCCGGGGAGTCCAGGTGCGGCCCGCATCCGTTGTGCTGTAGAGCAGATAGGTCTCCTGGGAACCGGCTCCCTGGCCGAGGCAGAACAGAACCCAGCCGCTGCTCTCTGATGTGAAGCGCACAAAGGTGTGGCCCAACCACTTGTCGGGTTCCGGAAGCGTGAGCTGCGCGCTCCATGTTGTTCCGCCATCGCGGGTGTGCCAGATCTGCCCCTCGCCAGCTGCCCAGCCTTCTTCCGCACTGACGAAGTCCAGGTCGGAGAACGGGAGGGGCGAGCCGGTCCTGTCCCAGGTCTTGCCGCCGTCCCGGCTGACGAGAAGGCCGTTTCCGTCGGTTGCGACCACATGAGCAGGACCTACGAAATCAACGGCCCGCAGCGCCGCTCCTGGAGTCTCTGCCGCGCTCCAGTCCTCTCCGCCGTTTTCCGTACGGAGAAGGGCCGCTGATCCTGTGAGCGCCCAGCCGTTCTGGGGGTCCAGAAAACCCAGCCGGATGACCGGCTCCTGACTGGGGAACTGGAGAGTCCAGTTCTGGCCACCGTCTTGGGTATGCCAGATCCCGTCTGCAGCCCCTACCCAGCCGTGGCTCTCGTTCAGGAAGGCCACCGCAGTGGGGACCGCCGGAGCCGATGCGTTCCGGTCCTCGTTCTGTTCCCCAGAGCCGCCATCGGTTGCTCCACTGCATCCCATGATCATGAACATCAACATCACGGTAAGCAGCACTCTTGCGGTTCTCACCAAAGCAACACCCTCACTTACCGCTCTTTCACGTAAGATTAACGCTTATCGTGACGAAAACGTTACGGTCAGCAGACCTTCGTCCAACGGCCACCACAAGTCGCCAGAAGGGGCCTTGGGAAGCCTTCCGCCCCCCCCCCGCAAGGCGACGGTTCCACCCGAACACTCTCGCCTTGACGCGCAAGGCGGTCTCGCCATCGTGGCCAGACCGCCTTTGCTGACTGCCATGAACACCTACGCCTCAGCCGGATCGTCCGGGACTGAGCCCACCTTCCGCTCCAGCGTGACCACGAGCTTCGTGAAACCGCCGAATCCCTCCACGACGTACTGGAACCTGCAGCGCCAACCTTCCCGGGCGTAGCGGTTCAACGCACCTTCGAGCTGCTCGGCCGCGCTCAGCATAAGAACCTTATACTCGTACATGCGCCCTCACTCCCTTCCCTGTTTCGCCAAATAGATGGCACCACGCTCTCCGCGGGTTCGGGTCCACGGCGCCACCGCCCCACCGGCTCCGGGCCCCTGGCCACCGCCCCCCCAGCGTGAACACCCGGCAGATCACACACGTCATTGTCCAAAAGGAGTGCGCAGGGAGAGGTGGGCATGGAAGTCCGCGGCTTCAGGGAGCTTCAGTACGAGGTGTATCGCCTCTACGGGGAAGGTGCGTACCGGGAGGCCCTGGCCCTGATTGACAGGGAGGCCGCCCGTTTCGCCCATCGTGCCAGCGACATCTACTACTGGCGGGCCTGTCTGGCCTGCCGGGCGGAAGGAGCGGACGCGGGGCTCCGGTGGCTGCAGGAAGCCGCCGAACGGGGCCTGTGGTACCATGAGCGCATCCTGCGGGATCCGGACCTGGCGCCGCTGAGAGACGATCCCCGCCTGAAACCGTTACTGGCGGTGTTCGAGGAGCGTCGGGCTGCCGCCCAGGCCACCGCCAGACCGGTGCTGTACACCTACTCGCCCGAAGGCGAACCGAAGGGACTGCTCCTGGCTCTGCACGGGAACGCCAGCAACTTCGAGGACTCGGAGGAGCGCGGGCAGTGGCTGCCGGCACTGGCGGCCGGCTGGCGGGTCGCGCTGGCTCAGTCCTCGCAGGTGTGGGCGCCCGGACAGTACTTCTGGAGCGGCCGCGACCAGGGCCTGGCCGAGGTGTCTGCCCATCTTCGCGCGCTGAACCCCCCTGAGGCCACGGTGGTGGCGGGCTTCTCGATGGGCGGGGCGCTGGCGGTTTATGCCGCGCTGTGCGGCTCCCTCCCCGTGAGCCGGTTCCTGGCGGTGGCCCCGGCCCTCCGGGTGGAGGCGGTGCTGCCCCTGCTGGAAACGTGCCGCCGCGACGTGCGGGGCTGCGTGGTCGTGGGAGATCAGGATTTTGGATACCCGGCGGCCTGCCGGTTCGCCGAGGCCATGCAGCAGGCCGGGCTGCCATGTGAACTGGAGGTGCGCAGCGGCCTCGCTCACGACTTCCCGATGGATTTCAGTGCAGGCCTGACGCAGCGGCTGGAAGCGCTGTGCAGGGCAAGCTCCTGAAGCGCCTGGAGGCAGCGGTGACCTGACGATGGTTGCGATCGGTCCCGGCCCCCGTGTCGGGGGCGGAAAGGCGGATCGGCACGACGAAATGAGCCACACCCAACGCAGGGCGTGGCTCATTCTACTACCGTTGCGAGATGGTGTCCGACCAGGGCGGGGCCCCGGGGCTGCAGGGCAGCCTACGCTTCCTCCAGGAACTTGAACTGCGCCTGAATCAGCCCGTAATAGACCCCGCGGCGGGCCATGAGCGAGTCGTGCGTGCCCATCTCCACGATCTTCCCGTGGTCCAGCACCACGATCTTGTCCGCGTTCCGAATCGTGGAGAGCCGGTGGGCGATCACGAAGGAGGTGCGGCCCTTGAGCAGCCGCGCCAGGGCCTCCTGGATGAGCAGCTCCGTCTGCGTGTCGATCGAGGCTGTAGCCTCGTCCAGCACGAGGATCCGCGGATCGGCAAGCAGGGCACGGGCGAACGAGATGAGTTGCCGCTCGCCCATCGAGAGCCGGGAGCCCCGTTCCCGCACCTCCGTGTCGTAGCCCTGGGGCAGCCGCATGATGAAGTCGTGCGCCCGCACCGCCTTGGCTGCGGCGATGACCTCCTCGTCCGTGGCGTCGAGCCGGCCGAAGCGGATGTTGTCCATGATGGTGCCGCTGAAGATGAACGTCTCCTGCAGCACCACGGCGATCTGCCGGCGCAGCGATTCCAGCGTCACGTCCCGCACGTCGATGCCGTCGATGCGCACCGCACCCTCGTTCACGTCGTAGAACCGCGAGAGCAGGTTGATGATCGACGTCTTGCCCGCACCCGTGTGGCCCACCAGGGCCACCGTCTCACCCGGCTCCACGGTGAGCGACACCCCGTCCAGGGCCGTGCGCCCCTCCTCGTAGGCGAAGACGACGTTGTCCAGCTCCACCCGGCCTCGGATCGGGGGCAGCGGCCGCGCATCCGGCTTCTGCGGCACAGTGGGCTTCGTGTCGAGGTACTCGAAGATACGTTCGCTGGAGGCCATCGCCACCAGGATGTTGCCGTACATCTGCGTCAGTCGGTTGATCGGCTCCCAGAACTGGCCCACGTAAGTGGCGAAGGCCACCAGCACGCCCACCGTAATGTCGCCGCTGCGCAGCACCCGCGTGCCGTACCAGTAGACGGCGGCGGTGGCCAGGGCAGACATCAGCTCCACGATGGGCATGAACCAGGCGTTCTGCCGCTGCACCCTGAGCCAGGTGTGGCGGAAGTCGACGTTCATGTCAGCGAAGAAGTCTTTGTTAGGCTCCTCC
>Ga0134100_1000793_pt1 | contig 33898 bp, 30 predicted proteins | sample 11_taG_2_FD_94444 | JGI IMG/M metagenome (GOLD analysis project Ga0134100, IMG submission 94444) | Switchgrass degrading microbial communities from high solid loading bioreactors in New Hampshire, USA - 11_42_5_180_A3 metaG | ecosystem: Engineered > Bioreactor > Semi-continuous > Anaerobic >...
ACTTCATTTTCTCCACGCGCTGTCTTTGCATCTCGATCAGTTTTTCGAAGTGTTCCCTGTACATATCTTTGCCTTCCATGTTAAGTATTAGGTGTGATCGTCAAACCATAATATCTTTTTTTCGGATGCCTGTCAATTACTCTCTTGTCAGTAATTTAACGCTTTGACATTTTATGTGATTTCTTTTATAATCATAAATATGTCGTAATTTGTTGAAAAGCTTGGGGGGACCGGCAATGAATTTGAAGCGGTACGTATCGATCGTTTCGGCTCTCATAATCCTGTTCAGCCTGTTCGCGGCGGCCGCGGCAAACGTGCCGGGAAGCGCATCCGATCCGGTAGTTTCGCTGAGTTATATACAGAATACATTTATCCCGAAGATTTTGAACCAGCTGGAAAGCAAGCTTTCGGCCCTTCGGTCGGACAGCATGTCCAGGGCCGATTCGAAGATAAAGAAGGCGATCGGGGACGCGGAGAGGGACCTGTCGGTCGATGCCGGAAGGCTCAGGGAACAGGTGGCTTATGATACATATATGCGCATGCTTGATAACGGATTCTACCTGGACTCCGGAAAGACCGCTTCACTGACGCTTAAGGCGGGCGAGCGGCTGGTCGTCACGAAAAACAGCAGTTTTACGGTACAGCAGGGTTCCGCCGTCATCGGGGGCAGGGAACAGAACAAACTTGTGAATGTAACTGCCGGGGCCGAGATCAACACGAATTACGCGGCATCGCGAAACGCCCGCTATGTTGCCGTAGACGACGGGTTAGTGTCTATAAAGGCCGTATCGGATACGGTAAAGATCTCTGTGGTCGGCAATTATCAGATAATTCCCGCATATATGCCGCAGTATACCGATATCGCATATACCCTCAAAAACATCGATATGTTCAGGGGATCGAACCTCGGATTCGAGCTGGAAAGGGAACCGACACGGCTTGAAGCGCTGATCTTGTTCCTGCGCCTCATCGGCGAAGAGAAACAGGCGCTTGAGTATACCGGAAAACACCCCTTTACGGATGTCCCGAAGTGGGGCGGGGGAGAAGCGGATAAATACGTGGCATATGCGTATGCAAAAGGGTATACAAAAGGGATATCGCAGACAAAGTTCGGCTCGAACAACACGGCGACCCTGGAGCAATACCTGACGTTCGTGCTCCGTTCGCTAGGATACGTCGACGGCACCGATTTTGAGTGGACGAAATCTCCGGAATTCGCAGAGGCGGTCGGGATCCTCCTTCCGCGGGACTCGGAAAAGATCATCCGGAGGGGCTTCTGCAGGGACCATGTGGTCTATATCTCGTATTATGCTTTGCGTGCGAGGATGAAAAACAGCGGCGTCACATTGATCGACGATCTTGTCAGAAAAGGTGTCATATCAAGGGAGTTGGCCAACCAGACATTGAGCGCTCACGGCAGATGAGCGCCTTTTCTTTTTTCACAAAATTTCCTGTTTTGAATACAATATAGTGATACTAGAACAGGAGGTAACTTCAATATGTCAAACTTACTGGGCGGCTCCTGCGACAAGCGTCGCGATGAGTGGATCTGGATCCTGATCGTAATCGTAGTCCTCATCCTTCTTTTCAACTGGGACTAATCCCATCGAATAAGCGCCGGGCTTGAACCGGCGCTCCGCTATCTTTCACTCAAGTACATTGTTTTTTTACCGTTCCGACATACTTTTCGCTGCCAATGTACTTTTCAGGCACACTGTTTAGCTCATTGAATAAAATGTAATGAAACCAAGACAGGAGGTAAGCTTAAATGTCAAACAACATTGGCGGTATCGGCTTCTGCAAGGATAGAGACGAGTTCATCTGGGTCATCATTATCCTTGTAATTCTGATCCTTTGCTTCTGCTGCTAAAATCAAAGCAGCCGCGGTATCATAAGGGCGACATACGGATGAAGGGGGAAGTTGGGTGTTTGCGCCCGGCTTCCTTTTTTCTGTCAATAATAATGGCCGATAATATACTGAAGTGAATAATATTGAAGTATGTCCGGTATTTATATATAATATCAGCACAGCGACATGCCCGGTACGTATCATTTTTTTGTCCGCATGGCAGCAGGGGGGATCGAAATGTGCGGAAGGTATTTGTTTTCCGAAGCCGAAGCCGAGGATATACTCGAGATAATAAGGGATGTTGAGGAAAGGACGGGTGCCGGGACGGTAAAACGCGGCGAAATATTCCCGACTGACAGTGCCCCGATCCTTCTTGCGCGGGACCGTTCCGTTCGACCCGAGCTCTTTGTCTGGGGGTTCCCGGGATTCCGGGGCAAAAACGTCATAATAAATGCCCGCGCAGAGACCGCGCATGAAAAGCCCATGTTCAGAAGAAGCCTTGCCGCCAGGCGCTGTGTGATCCCATCGACCGGCTTTTTTGAATGGGGCATCGCTGATAATGACGGGACCGCCGATTCGGAAGTCGATATCATAAATCCTTTGTTGCCCGTAACGGGTACACGGAAGGGCAAACCTAAAAAACAGAAATACCTTTTCCGCATTCCCGGTGAAAAGGTATTGTATATGGCAGGATTATATAATATCTATCAGGATGGGCCGAGGTTCGTGATACTCACGACTGCTGCCAATGAGTCCATGATGGATGTCCACGACCGCATGCCCCTGATACTGCGCAGGGAACTGATCGAAGACTGGCTCTTTGATGACGGAAAAGTCCCGGAGCTGCTCCGACAGTCCCCCGTGCTGGAAAAGACTGCGGTGTAGAAAATCCGTTGCCTTGCTTTTCATTCATGCCTGCGTTCGACGAACCAGCGGTCTTCCTCAAAAAAGACATAAGTCCTGTGGTTGTTGATTATACAGCCGTAGCGGATTCCCGTGCCTCCCGCTTTCATGCTGGAGGCCCTTCTTATTTCGGTTATCCGGTCGATCGCATATCGGCGCCCGTCCTCCCAGATGATTTCCAGCGGAAAAAGTTCTCCGTCTGCGCTGAAACGGGCGATGACGTCCACATATACTTTGGGGTTTTTCATTGGGTCACCTCAAGGTTGCAAAAACTTGGCCGCCCCCCGGCCCGGGATCCCGGGCGGAGGGATGAAGGACTCGCATGCCGAAAAGCCGGATCTCAGCCTGACGGTTTGAAGTATCCGACAGGGTGGATGGTGTGCTCGGTGGGATTTATGCCGCCCAGCGCGTGGTCGCGGAGCATCACCGCCCGGTGGATGCTGAAATGCCCGAAGCGCCTGCGGATATCGTCCACCGCGATGTCCAGCTTTTCTCTCTTGCTGAGCCTCTCTTCGTCTTCAAAAAGGGAAGTCTGGATCGCGGTGTGGGGACCGACGAGGTTTATGGCGCGCACGCCGATGCTCCGGATAGGGTTTGCCCAGTCGTAGCTCTTCCTGAACAAAACCATGGCGGCATCGAAGATGTCGCATGAAACGCAGGTCGGACGGTCCAGCCGGGTTTGCCTCTCGAAGGAGACGAGCCTGTTGTCCCGGACGCAGATCTGCACTCCCCTGCATAAAAATCCGTGCTGCCGCAGGCGCGAGGCCACGCTTTCGCACAGGGACCAGTACACGATCCGCACGTCCTCGTCGCAGACCAGGTCACGCGGAGTGGTCGTGCCGTTCCCGATGCTTTTGATCACGGCTTCCTCGCCGAGGCGCTCCACGGGAGAATTGTCAAGCCCGTTTGCAAATCCGTGGAGCACATATCCCATCTTTCCCAGGAGCCTGTGAAGGAAAGCGGGGTCTGCTTTTGCAAGGTCGCCGATGGTGTTTATGCCGTAGCAGTGGAGTTTCCTGCCTGTGGCGGGGCCCACATACAAAAGGTCGGATGCGGGAAGCGGCCAGACCAGTTGCCTGTAATTGGAGGGGGTTATTTCGGTAACGGCGTCGGGCTTTTTTATATCGCTTCCGAGCTTGGAAAAAATCTTGTTGTTTGCGACCCCTATCGAGACAGTGATCCCTACTTCCTTTTTTATGCGTTTTCGCAACTCTTCCGCGATCATGCCGCCGCCGCCGAAAAGACCGGTGCTGCCGGTCACGTCGATCCATGCCTCGTCGAGCCCGAAGGGTTCCACCAGATCCGAATATTCGTAAAATATTTCGCGCAAAATGCGGCTGAAGCGCAGGTACAGCGGGTAATTGGGCGTCAATATGACCAGGTCGGGGCATTTTTGCCTTGCCTGCCAAAGCGCTTCGCCTGTTTTTACGCCCATTGCCTTTGCCTTCTGGTTTTTTGCAAGGATGATCCCGTGCCGCAGTGACGCATCTCCGCCCACAGCGACCGCTTTGTCGCGGATCTCCGGACGGTGCAGGCACTCCACAGATGCGTAAAAGCTGTTGGCATCTACGTGCAGGATAGTACGCACCTTCATCACCACTCGAACATATGTACTACAAATATAGCACTTCGAACATTCGAAATCAAGAGAAAAACGAACGAATGTTCGAGTGATTTTTTGGCAAAAATCGATCCGGCTTGTCAGGCGGACATACGATCCGCTGAGAAGCCGGTATCAGATCAAATCAAACGATATGTATTGTTGATTCATATGTGGGACAGGAGAACAAGGAGCCTGTCCCACTGTTTCACTATAAATTCAGGTGTTTATTTCCCGGGTGTCTGTTTCCGGTGCGACCGCTCCCCGGTTAAAACGGGTTGCCGCCATGATTCCCATCAAGGCCGAAGAAACTCAATGCCTTCTGTATAGCGATGTCCCAAAATCTCCACTCGTGGGCATAGCCGTCAAGCTCAAACCATTCGGCGTCCAGGCCGATTTCCTTGGCGTGCTCCTTGAAAGCGAGATAAACGGGATAAAGCATGTCATTTTTTCCGCAGGCGAACATAAGCCGCGGCAGAACACCGGTACCGGCAAGTTTGTCGATGATCGCCCAGACGTTCTCGTTCGAGTTGCGGAAAGCTTCCAGACCGCCGGCATTCGCAATGGTATTTTTCATCCTGGGATTTTCGGTGTCCAGCAGGCCGGGAGCTCCCGGTCCCAGCTTTGAGAAATCCTGGGGCGCGGCGGAAAGCACGGCCGCTGCGGCGAACTTGTCCGGGTGGTTGACGGCATATTTTATAGTGCCTCTTCCTCCCATTGAAAGGCCGGCGATAAAGTTGTCTTCACGCTTGTCGGATACGGGGAACCACCCGTAGATCAACGGCATCAGCTCTTCTGTCAGGTAATCGAACATGGAGAAGCCCATCATGCTTCCGTCCCAGTTGGAATAATTCGAGTTAAGAGCCGACGGCATCACGACAACAAGATCCTTTTCGGCGGCATATAATTCGATATTGGTCTTCCTCAGCCAGTCGGTACTGTCGCCGAATGTGCCATGCAAAAGCCAAAGCACCTTGAATTTTTTCCCGCTGAGATAGAACTGCTTTGATGTCAAAGTTCTAGGCTTGTCCGGCAGTATGACCGTCACAAAATGGTTGTTTTTGAGATACTCGCTCTCAAAATTGTAAAAAAGCACTGACATTGTTAAATCCCCCTTAAATATATGATCAATTTATAGTATCAACATGAATGTAAGCGATTGGAAGTCTTGGGGTATGAAGCCGTGTATGGAGCATGGAACCTGTCTCCGTGTCCCACATTACGAGCTGCATGGGTGCTTGTCCATCATATCCTCGGTTTATTTTATATTTGGCTTCATTTATACCAGAATAACATAAATGAGTAAATTGAACAAGATATGGATAGCAGCTAATAAGGGACAACAAGGGAGCTTGAAGGCAAAGAAATGAAGCTGAAATATGCTTGGTTTTCACTGCATGGTTATTTGAGTCTCCTTATTCTATAATGATGAGTGATATTGCAGCGGGCACATAATGATCCTTTGATTTATTTCAAATTAATGGTATAATCGATAGTTGTTATTCTGCAAACTTTAAGTATACTTGAGGCTCATTTGCCGACGGGAGGACTATATTGGAAAAGAAGAAGGGTATTCTGTTTTATCTGCAGCTTTTTTGGTCGACCTTTACGCTCAGCGCTTTCACATTCGGCGGCGGCTACGTGATAGTCCCGCTCATGCGCAAGAAATTCGTAGAGGGCTATAAATGGATCGAAGAACAGGAAATGCTGGATCTTACGGCCATAGCCCAGTCTGCGCCCGGACCGATCGCGGTCAATGCCTCCATACTTGTGGGATACCGTTTGGCCGGTTTTCCGGGAGCCGTATTTACGATAACCGGAACGATTTTGCCGCCGCTGATTATCATCGCAGTCGTTTTTGTCTTTTACAATGCTTTCAAGGAAAGTTCGGCTGTATCCGCAGTGCTGCGCGGAATGAGCGCAGGGGTCGCTGCCGTGGTCGTTGACGCGATCGTCAAAATGGCGGTCAATGTCGTAAATGAAAAAAGCATATTCAGCACCTGCTTATTGGCGTTTTCTTTCATTGCCGCATTCTTCTTTGATGTGGATGTGAAGCTGATACTGCTTTCTTGCGCAATACTTGGACTTGCTTATTCGCTGTTCATGCGGGCAAAGAATAAACCTGCCGATGACGTAAAGGGGGACGCGAAATGATACTTCTGAAACTGTTTTGGAGTTTTTTCCTTGTAGGTCTGTTCAGTTTCGGGGGCGGATACGCGGCCATGCCCTTCATCCAGGAGCAGGTTGTCGAACTGAACGGCTGGCTTACGATGAATGAGTTTGTAGACGTAGTGACCATTTCGCAGATGACCCCAGGTCCGATCGCAATAAATGCCGCTACTTTTGTAGGGATGAAAATGTCGGGGATACCGGGTGCTGTCGCTGCAACGATCGGTTGCGTAACGCCGTCGTGCTTTATTGTCCTGTTCCTTGCGTATCTCTATTACAGGTATAGAGAACTGTCTACAGTCAAAGGGATATTGAAAGGGCTGCGTCCGGCGGTCGTATCCCTGATTGCCGTCGCCGGGTTTTCGATCCTTCAGATGGCGCTTTTGGGGGCAAAAGCGCAGTCGTGGCTGGCGATCGATCTTTCAGGATTTGATTATGTGGCAGCCATAGTGTTTGCAGTGGCTCTGTTCATACTGAGGAAATTCAAGGTCGATCCTATTTATGTAATGCTGGGATCGGGTTTGGTTGGATTTATAGTTTACTATGTTGCAGGCTAAAGAACTATTGCCTCATATCAGTTTTATGTGTTAAGAACCTTTCCGACTGTACCCGGAGATAAATAAGGCCATTGTAAATCGTTTTCGGGATCAGGTATATTATCGGTTTCAGGTATAATTATCGGTATCAGGTATTATATATCGATATCAGGTATATTTATCGGGATAAGGTATTATATATTGGTATCAAGTATATTTCTTGATTGACTGCGTTCAAACAGGCTTTCAGCTTGTTAAAACAGGATCTCAGATTGATATGTCAATTTGATATGGCAATAAAAAATATGGGCTTACCGGATTTGTCTTCTGGCAGGCCCATTATTAATATGGAGGGTAGTTGGCATATTAAACTGGATCGAATCATCGGGAACGATCACGGCCGCATTCCCTGGTTTGTCGGCCATTTGCTATTGCTGCTGATGTTCTTGTTTACGCCATTATTCCGGTTCTTATCATATCCCTTGTTATTGCTGTTGTTTTTGATATTGTTATTGCTATTGCCGGTTTTGGTTTTAGAGTCACTGCTGATACCTTTATTGCCGGCTTTCTTGTTTCCCGTGTTGTTTTTGCTCTCTTTTTTACTGTCCTGCTTTTTTTGTCCGTCGTTATTCTCACGACTCTTGCCGTTATCCTTTTCAGACCCGGACTTGCTTCCGGGACCTGATTTTGAACCCTTTTCCACGTCGCCTTTCCCGTTCTTTTTACCGGACGGTCCGGCCTTGTCGTTGTTCCGGTTGCTTTGCGACTCATCTTTGCCGGTGTGCGGATCACGGGATCCGTTGTCGGATGGGAAGTTGCCAGTGGACTGTTTGCCGGCATTGTTTTTACCGTTCTCCTGTTTTGCGGGATTATTACCTTTGCCCGCATTTCCGGATTTGCCGGATGGATCCGGGCTTTTCTTAGTGTTCTTGTTATCATTTTTGCCGTTGGTACCCGGTAAGCTGTCCTTCTTTGCCTTTCCTTCATCCTTCGGGCCTACGGCGCTTCCTTTTTCCGACCTGTCGTCATCGTCATTCCGTTCGATCTGATACTTGTGCGTGGCTTTCATTATATCGCGTACAGGCTTGTCGAGCCACGATTCGATGTCGATATCTTCGATTGACTTTGCGCTCTCCTGAAGCCTCTCGACAAGCTGCAGCTTGCCCGGGGTGGTGCCTTTTTCTTTCGCCTTATCCACCACTTCTTTGCTTACGTTGAACGATTCGACTATTACTTTGCTTTTGCGGGGCTTGCCTGCTTTGGACGGGTCGTTTTTATCATTGTCATTTTTGCCCCTGGAGTTTCCTTTGGAGTTGTCTGCGGAGTGGGATGGGGCTGATGAGGGTGCGGTTTCGGATGACGGACCTGATTTCGGGCCCTTCTCTTTTTTGCCGCCGGACCCATTGTTGGGATCCTGGCTGCACTGCGGCGAAGTCTCCGTATCTTTTGATTCCGGATCGTCGTGAACCGGATCGACTTCTCGCAGCAGCTCCTGCTCTACCGCTTCCTTCAGCTCGGCTGCAAGCTTTTCGGCCTTTCTTGAGTTATTTGCGGATGTAGCTATTACTATGCCGCTTATTCCCGGCCCTTCAAGGTAGCCGTGTTTTGATATCTCGCTTACGGTGTGTACAACGGCGTAGTCGATATGACGGTTTCGCAGTTTTGAAAGTTCGATGTTTTCAACGATTGCCTGCCCGTCGTCATTTACACCTTCAACAGACAATACGCAGTCAAACCTGTTGAGTATGAACTCCACGGAGGGGTTTACATCAAGGCTTACATATGAATATGGGGTGAAATATGTGTAAGCTCCCAATCCTGAAATCAGGAGCAGTGCTATACAGGCGGCTATCGCAATGAACCTTTGCGGTATCGCATGAAATGTCATGCCCGTATCTATTTGCTGGCCGACCTCGTACCCGTTGTTTCTCACCTTTATTATGCTGCCGTCCTCAGAAAGAGCGGCCGCATATTTTCCGCGTATCTCAACGATGACCGATTTCATGCGCCGCTCAGCTCCTTTCTGATGAACTGCATGTATTCCGCGAGGTGGGGGTAGTCTCCCGAGAGGATCTCTACCGCGGCTATTATATATTTTCGATGGCGCTCAATTATTTTTCGGGGTACCTTTGCATTTTTTTCGACACTTTTTATGGGAAGCATGCGGGAGTTTCTTAGCTCTTCAAGTATGGCCGGGTTTTTGATTATGTACGCAACTGCTTTGGCGCAGGACTCCTTTGTCTTTTTTGATTTAGGTGAGCAGCTTGCAAGGTCAAAGAACGTAAATCCGTATTTTGAGAACACCTGATTTGCCGCTTCTATTTCGTACTTTATAGAGTTGTCCGATTTAACGGAAGAGTTCTCTATTACGGAGAGCCTGACAGGGTCGGGAGCGTCATGCTCGTTTTCCGATGCTTCGCCCGTGAATACGGACGGGTTTACAGGGATCTCCTGCCTGTATTTTGACTGCGACCTGTAATAGTCGGTCAGCCGCCGGCGGATAACGAGCTCCGCAAAGCGCAAAAAGCCGCCCTTGTCTGAATCGTACTCCTTTACTGCTTCGGTAAAGGCGTAGAGAGCAAGGGACCACTCGTCGTCGCTTTCCGTTATGTACCTGTGGGCAGCACTGCCGGCGCATTTCAGGATGAAAGCCCGGTTTTCTTCTATGAGCCGGTCAAGCACCTGCTCGTCACTTGCTGCCTGCAAAACCAGCCGTTCAAGTTCTTTCAAAACACTTCTCCAAAAACATGATCGGTTTATAGCCTGCCGATATGGCCGATGCAAAGCCATATTATCACAGAAAGCTTGCTAATATAGGCGGAAATTTGTGGGTTTTATATCCCTTATCTTTTAGACGCCAGAATTATCAATATGTTCACTAAATTTTTTTGCTAAAAATTACATAAAATGATTTTTCCCGGGCATCGTCATCAGAATATGATCAGACGGGGTTAGGATCCGGGATGCCTCTTATATATGAAGCAATAGGTGATGCTACATTTGAAATCAGTAAGTCATTTCAACTAAAGCAAACAACTGTTGCAAATGAAAGCAAACAGCCTTTACGAAAGCAGAACCCGTCCCAAATTGATTTTATTTCAATCGAGACGGATCTACTTATGCTATTCTGCTTCGTCAACTATTTGTTCCAGGACCCGGATCAGATCCTGCAGCGTGTTGATGGTTACGCCCTTGTCCATAATGGCTTTCTGAAGATCAGGCGACAGTGAATCAAAGTGTTTTTTCATCTTGGGGTCGATATGCGACATATTCTCACCTCGGATTTAGATTTCCCTTTTTTGGAGCAAAATTACCATACATTTTATGGCAGGACGGGCAGGCAGAGATCGCGGTGTCGATTGATGACACAATTTGGCGATGGTACATATAATGGGGATGAAGTCCGACCATTTTTGAAATGGTTCGGAGCGGAATTCATCATGAGTGGAGTGAAGAGTTTGGACAACAACAGCATGATGCCATACAGGGACAACAATTATCCGATGAGTGACAACAGGCAGCAGCTATTGCCGGATATGGACAAAAAGTCGCCTTGCTCCACATATCCCGATATATATTACAGGCTGATGCCATATATCATGATGGTATGCGATCAGGCCGAGGCCAACGGTGTCGACATGCCGTCCCAGGAGATGATAGAGTCCATATCGGACAACATTTATGAAGATATGATGAGAAACTACCCGGATATGGCAGAATATATTCGGAGATATGAGCAAAACCCGGATCGCGCTGCATCCCTTCCCGTACAGGGGCCATTCTTCTTCGGAAGACGTCCCCGTCGCCGGGGCCCGTTCCGCGACCTTATCGACATCCTGCTTTTGTCGGAGTTTGCACGCCGCAGGAGAAGGCGCAGATACCCGTTCTACTATTGATAAGGCGACCAAGGGCGACCAAGGGGACGGTTCCTGTGGCTGGAAGTCAGAGCCACGGGGACGGTTCTTGTGGCTGGAAGTCTGGCAGACAGGGGTACGGTTCCAGTGGCTTGGAGTCAGCTTCAAGACACTGGAACGAATTTTTTTCAGCCACGGGCCAGCCAAGGCCGGCCACAGGGACGGTTCCAGTGGCTGGAAGTCAGCCAGACTCTGGCCAGCCACGGGGACGGTTCCTATGGCTAGAAGTCTGGCAGACATGGGGACGGTTCCTATAGCTTGAAGTCAGCTTAAATACATAAATACACCGGAACGATTCTTTTGTCCGGTTTTACATACTGTCGCGACAAATTTTACGGCTTGGTACGACAGAACGACCGACCTTTGACCCAGATATTCGCCTGCAGAGCATGAACGACAGCCTCATGCCCGGCAGCTTTTTTTATTGGATAATTTATGGTAGAATGGAACGTGATGATCTATTAGGCAAAAGGTTTTGATGCTTAAATGTGCAAGCAAGACGAGACGAGAAGAAATGAAAGTGAAAATAAGACTGCCGGTTTGAACAGTGACCCGAAGTTCCGCGTGACGATATGTGCGGTTAACTCCCGATATGTACACACTTCTCTGGCACCCTGGTATCTGTCGGCAGCGATCTCGCGCCGATGCGGGGACGGGTATGAAGTAAGCATAATAGACAGCAACATTAATGAGAGTTTTGAGACTGTGCTTGCCCAAATCACAGAAACGCAGCCACGGGTGGTCGGGTTCAGCTGCTATATATGGAATATAACTTATATCAGGAAGCTCATACCAATGGTCAGGAGAGCCTTGCCTGACTCAATAATCGTGCTTGGCGGCCCTGAAGTGAGCTATAATGCCGAAGAGCTGCTCGAAGAAGTCGCTTCCGTGGATTATATCATATCCGGAGAAGGGGAACTGCCGTTTGCGCTTCTTGTCCAGGCGATTTGCCGCGGGGAGGAACCCAAAGGGATACCCGGTTTGCATGAAAGGAAATCAAAAAGCGGTTTGACGACGGGCACAAACTCATGGGAGAGTCTTAGATCCTCTGAGGGAAAGAAGCAAGACGACGTAACGGAAACCACGAAAAAGCATACTAATGCCATTCTGAATACACACGTAACGGACGAGATTCCTGAGAGTCCATACACTGAAAAGTTTCTTGATCACGTTAAAGGGAAAATTGTGTATCTTGAAACGAGCAGGGGATGCCCCTTCAGGTGCGCATTCTGTTTATCGGGCCGCATGGGCGGGGTGAGATATTTTCCCATCGAGCGCGCAAAACGCGAGATGCTGCTTCTCGCAAACAGCGGGGCGAAGGTCATAAAGCTTGTTGACAGGACGTTCAATGCAAATAAGAAGCGCGCGGCCGAGCTGTTCGGTTTCATAATAGACCGACACGGTAAAGATATCCCTGATGGGGTAACATTTCACTTTGAGATCGCCGGGGACCTGATCGACCGTGAAACACTGGAGATCCTGTCAAAAGCGCCGCACGGTCTGATACAGATGGAAATCGGCCTTCAGAGCTTCTGCCCGGAGACTCTCGAGGCTATCAACCGAAGGACGGATATCGATCTTCTGAAACACAATGTCTCAAAGCTCGTGGAGATGGGAAACATCCATATCCATGTAGATTTGATATGCGGACTGCCATATGAGGACCAGTCGCGTTTTGAGGAAAGCTTCAACACTGCATATGGTCTCAGGCCCCATATGCTCCAGCTGGGTTTCTTGAAACTGCTGCACGGCTCGCAGATGAGGGAGGACAGGGAAAAGTATCCCTGTGAATTTAGCAGCGACCCGCCATATGAAGTCACATCAACTCCCTGGCTCTCGAAAGAGGATATCGAGCTTTTGCATCGAACGGAAGAAGCATTGGACCGACTGTACAACAGCGGGCGCTTCAGGCGGACCTTGGACTATGTGATGGATAGTACGGGGTTGTCACCGTTTGGGATATTCAGGGAATTTGGGACGATACTGTCAGGCCGGGCGGGACAGGAGGCCAGGAATAAGACCGGCGGTATATCACTTGATAATTTGACGGAGCTTGCTTTCAACTATTTCAACAGCCTTCAGGGTATAGAAAGCGCAAAGCTCCGTGACTGTATGGCATGCGACCGCCTTGCGATCAACAATACAGGTTGGCTTCCCCCGATCCTGAGAATTGACGAGTCTGACTTGAAAGGGAAACGCAGTGGCAGCGATGGATACAGGATCAGTAAAAAAGCTTTGAGGGAAAAGTTATCCTCAATTACCCCAAAGGGGTTCAAGTTGGGTTACACATACCTTATAACGGAAAATTGCATCGTATATGCCGAATATGACAAGCAGGATCCTGTAACGGGAGAGTATAAATTGAGCAAAATCACGTTGTAGCTACTTCGGACAGGACCTGGAATGATATATAATAATCATGATATAGAATAATATTGGTTGGGCAGGAGCGAATAAATAGAGAAAGCCAGATATTCATGTCTGTTTATGAGTAGATCCTTATAGAAGATAAAATAGAGGGAACGGATTCTAAAATTAGCACGCAAGCTAAGTTAGAAAACGTTCCCTTATCTTATGAAGTACTTGTTTTGAACTCGCTGAAATTGCTCTTTGAAAATGAAGCAATTCATAGAGCAATAAGGTGTAAATACTACGAAGCCTTTGTCGGTATCAGTCAGAAATATTACTTTTCAGCAAATCCTGCTTAGTAGTACAGAGTAACAAGCGCGATACCTTGCTCAGGAAGGTCAAGGGTAAGCTCGCATACCCCATTCTCAAATTTAGCATCGATCGGCTCCGCTTTTGTGTAACTGGCAGAGATGAGGTCGTGCAATACAGCAGCGTTGTTTATATAATCCGGAGCACCTAACTCATTGAATCGGCGGAGCGCGTTGCCGTTGTGCTCGTCAACTCTTTCAATTGTTGCTTTTACAAATGAAGGCAATCCCTCTACTTTAACGGATACCTGTTCCGCGTTTATATCCTGCAGCAGTGATTGGTGATTGACCGCAAGGAGCTGTACGCTGCCGCTTTCCGCCTTGTGGATCGCGTATATATCAACGGTTCCATCGGTGTAGACGTGATCATATAACTCGGTTCCAAGTTTATGGAGCAGCTCGAAAGCTCGGTAAGGTGCCTTTGGAACGCCGTGCAGGGTCAACAGGCCATAGCCTCCGTGGAACTCCTTGTGTGGCATTCCTCCCTCCTCAAATATATCGGAGAACGTCCAATAGGAGTAACCCTCAACGAGGCCAACGTTGTCCAATATTGTTTTGACAATAAAGGAGGCTCCGAACGGGCCGTCCGACGGCAGCCCGGCAAGGCTGTTCCACTCGGTATAGTATAAAGGCAGATCCCCGGCTTCGGATTTTGCCTTTTTGGCCATTTCGGTCAGCGTGCCGCGCGGGACTTTTTTCCATGCGTTGTTACGGACCTCGGCCATTTTTGCCATTGCCTCGGCCACGGCCGCCTGGTCGACTTCTCCCGCCTGGGCCTTTTTGCGTACTGACAAAAACTCATCCAGAGCAAGCCCTATAATGTCGTCAGTTGGGTAGTGGTGTGTAGAGACGAAGTCAACGGGTACATCGTTACTCCTGCAGAACTCAAGAAATTCGGGGATCCAGGAGTTTGCCGATGTTGCCGGGCCTCCGATGCGGAGCCGCGGATCTACCGCCTTCAGGCCGCGTGCGGCGTACTCGTATAGCCTGAAATACTCTTCCATCGTTCCGCCCCAAAATCCCATTGGAGCTTCCGGACCGCCAAGGTTGGGTTCGTTCCACACTTCAAAAAACCACTGGCGGACTTCATCAAGCCCATACCGCTCAACGCAATGGGAAGCGAACTGCTCAATGAGCCATTGCCACTTTCCGTAATCGTCGGGCGGTGATGTGTGTCCTTTATAATGGAAGATGGTAGTAGGGCCGGATGTAAGGGCTGACGGCATGAAACCAAGTTCCACAAAAGGTTTCATCCCTATTGACAACAGGAAATCAAATATCGAGTCAATATTCATAAACGACAACCTGTAATCGCTCGAGTCCGATCCCAGCCCCAGGTTTCCGCCTTTGAGCAGCACGCTCATATCGTCATCGAACAGGCCGTGGAAACGTACATACTTGAAGCCAAGTTCCCTGTGGCACTTTTCAAGCTGCCTGCGGTAATCTTCACGCAAAGCCGTTGCAGCATGGCAGCTGCCAACACAAAGCTCCCAATAGTGGGGGAGCGGCTTTTTTGAGGACAAAAAATCCAGGACGTATTTCTGCATAACTTCCCCTCTTTTATAAAGTATTGTTGGGTTAATGTACTATGGTGCATGTAGTTGTGAATATACGACATTGACTTTCCGCCTGCATGCATTCATGATTATACCATAGTTTTCTTAATTATACCATAGTTTTCTTATTACCGGGTCTTTAATTTTACAGGTCCGTATAATAATTCCATAGTGCAAAATATAAGAGCCTGTGATAAGTGCGGGAAACATAATCACAAGCTCAACACTATTGTCATTATTAAAATCATGTATTGCGGTCATACAGGTCTGAAAGAAGCTTAAAATTAGGATAGCTCACAGTGTCCATCAGGTATGCGGACCTCTCGGCCCCGGCTCTTCTGTTCGCATTCAGCGCTGCGATAAAAACATCCACGGTATGGATGCCAAAGCCATGCCCGTAAAATCGTCCGTCACCAAGGTCGATCACGTTTTCACCCTGAAGTTCGGGCGTAAGGGGATTGACATCCGGATTCGCTATGTATCGGCGGTCTCCCGGAAGATACGTGCTCGAGCGACGGATCAGCCCGATTTCTCTGAGCGGTCTTTCTATCCGCTGCCAGTTCATAAGGTGGATATTCGTAAAAATTTTATTGAATGCTTCCTCAGGGAAGATCTCAAGCAATGCCTTGTAGTATACGATCACCATCGCCGTAGCGCACTCCGTGCCGTATAGCCTCGACTGTAAAAATATGTCCCGTATGGCGTCAGACGGTTTCACCCCATCCCGGAGAGCAAAACCGCCATCCGGCATTCGTATCCAGTATTCGGGATTGCAAGTAGAGCTTTGGAAAACCGTAAATGCAAACCTGGTCCCGTTCAGCGCTATGGCCGCATTTACTATCTCCCTTCGCATGCGTATTTCAAATCTGAGCTGGTTCAACGAATTATAGGAATATGTCATGCTGCTGGCCGCTATCAATTCCAGGGTCTTTCGCTCCAGGCTGCCTGCTGCATAATCCCCGAGCAGGGGAGAGGGATCGAACCGTTCTCTGTTGATAACTATCATAGGAAGTCACCCAGTAACGTCATAGCCGTGCGGATTTGGATATCGGGTTGCAACGCTATCCATTGCTCCCACACACGGCGGTTGTTTCGGTAAAGAGAGCTCGAAAATGCTGCCAGTACTTCCTTTTCCTTGTCGGTCAGTTTGCGAAAGTTATCCAGGCAATTGCATTCCTGCTCGTTCAACGGCTCGACCCAGGTGCGGTCACGGGGTGATATTGCCTTGCAGAGGTACTTGGCGCCAAGATCTGCTTTCAGAGGTTCGGGATCGCTTGTCATCTGAAGAGTTTGCCCTGTAAAGTAGAGCGCGTTTGAGTTATCATCCAGCCATCTCATGTAATCTTCGTATTGACGGTAAGGATCGGTGGGTCCACCTGGATCGGCAGAATTCTCCCCGGACAGACCCAGTAATTTTTTCGCGAATTCTCTTTCGGAAGGATCGTTCGATATCAGACGCCCGGCGATAATCCTAACGGCTTCGGGGTTATATGACTGAAAAAAGTACCAAACAAGATTATGTAAGTGTTTGCCGTTATTTGCACGCTTGAAGATCAAATCCGCTATTATTGGAAGCTCAGTATTGTCATTGCACTCACAAACAAGCAGCGCAACGGCCAGGTCCAATGCCGCATCATACTCTTCGGCGATCTCTGCAGGAGCGTTCCAATCATGACCGGTTTCGAGCATCCACTTTGCGACCTGCCTGACTACTTCGCTGTCCTGAAGCTTCAAATATGCCGTCAATTCATCAGCCTTTCCCGACCTGTGGAGTTCGCAGATCCGAACGGCGGTCAGTATGGGCTGGCTCAGACCTCCTGTTTCGATCAATGAAGGTATTTCGCCCAAAAGCAAAAACAGCTCCGGAAAGCTCAAATAGCGGCCGTCCAACGCACGAGCAGCCTGATGCGCGTCACGTTCCGCCAATTCGCGAAACCAGCGCCTGAAAGCATCCGGGTCATTGCCCAGATGCTGAAAAACCCGGTCAAGAGACCGGGCGCTTCCGAATATACTCATAAAAAACGCCCCATTTTCTCATGTTTGGATATTTCGATCATCAATCCATCCTATGAGAAAAATGGGGTTTTGTTGAGCAATTTACCTGTTAAAAAGTGAAAAAGCTTTCTTATGAGCGGGATAGCGGAGAAAAGCGTGGAAAAAGAAGCAGCCGTTATGACCCATTTGATCTTTTCAATGATTATGGCGTTTCTGTATGGAACGGTAACCTTTGTGTTATATGTGTAAAAATAAGCTGTCAGTTTTTCCTTCCAGCCGCCCAAATCGTTTAGCGGAACAGGCAGAAGCTTTGGATCGATCTCAAGATCGAAGGAAACAGCCTTAAACCAAACGAAGAATGCAAAGAGGGAAGCAAGTGCGATCATCAGGTGCAGCGCAACAACCAACATGTGTTTGCGGACATACTCTGTCAAGTAATATCTGTCCTTCAGATCTGCCCTGAAACTCGCCGATTTGGACTTTAGATACTTGTATGCGAACCTTACATAAGCGACAAAAGCTAACACCCATACCAAAAGCAGCGAAAACCGGCCAACCATGGATATCATCCGTGCGCGCATTGCCAGATTGTCGATGCCTGATGTGTAGTATAACGGTCCAAGCAGCTGGGCGCGTGAATCAAGCAGTGAAGGGCTTTTCGAGCCGAACAGGATCCCACCCGCCGACAACTGGATGGGTCCGTATCCATAGGGAAGATATACAGCATACCTGTCCACACCCGTCCATGCGTCCCACAGTCCGCCGGATCCTTTACACACACCGATGATCGAGTATTCCTTGCCGTTTATGTAAATCGATAGCCCGACGCATTCAATCCTGGAAAACAGTGCGACAGCTATGTTTTCATCTATGACCGCAAAGGCCTTTTCTTCCGTTATATCCGAGTTCCACAGGAACCTTCCGTGGACCATTTTTATATTCGAAAACTGCCCGAACTGCCCGTCGCAACCATATACTGTGACACCGGCCAGACTTCTTGTCCTCTCGGATACATATGAATTTCCGTATCGGTAAAACACCGAGATTTCATCTCCAAAATCGTCCTTGAATGAATGATACTCTTGCAACGTGAGTGGTCTTCGAAGACTGACCAGTAATGTATCGACATCGAGAAGGACATGGATCGCTTTCAAAACGGTAAAAACGGAGAGGGTCAAAAGCAAAGAAAGAATGACACAGGAGCCTATATGTCTTGTCTTTTCACTTTTCATGTCGAGGAACAATCAATAACACTCCTCCCTCAGCTGCCGACAAGATCGACTATGGCCCCGTCATAGATTTCCCGATCCCATCCGACAACGACAAGGTCGTCAAATGCAAGGCCGGACGTTATCTCAACGTTTTTTGAGTCATACCAGTCTCTTTCGACCTCACGCAGTTGCAGGTAATATTCAATACCGAACAGGCCTCTTCTGCTCTTAACGACATAAACATCGTCATCAGTTATGAAAGCCGTAGCAGGGATAGCTTTCTTGGTGGTGTGGCTTTTAAGGATCACTTCGGCGCTATATTCGGATGCGTTTGCCACAAAAGATTTTTGGTCGGGTATATGTACCACCGCTTTTCCGCCCCGCGTGGTACCGACCACGCCTTCCATTTTGAACTCCTGCTGATTGAACACGGCAGTCACGGTACAAGGCATTTCTCTCGAAACCCTGTATATATCGCCGCCTGTAAAGACCAGGACCTGTTCGGATCCCTCCTGTGCATAATCCATTAAAACACCGCCTGAAAATGGAATCCCGTCCTCAATATATACCGAACACACCACGCCTTCGCCCATGGACTGGATTTCAGGCCTGACAAGCAGTTTCTCGAGGACGTCCAGCCTGCTTTTCGCCTCGTCAAGTGCCTGGGCGAGCTGGTTTTCAGTCCTGCCGTTGAGGATGCCGGTCGTGAGCAGATGATCCAGTTCTTTCTGCGCGCTGTCCAAGCCGGTCACTTCGATCTTCATGATCGTATCTCCCTGCCCGACAGTTGAATTTTCTCTATGCAAAATCGATTTCAGGTATCCCGACACTTCGGAGTATAATGTGTGCACTTCACCGTACTTCAATGTTGAGCTGTTCATAGGTGTATATTCACCTATAGTGGCGGTGGCTTGCAAGCCTTCCTGCACCGTGCCGGGATTTTTTATCCGTATGGTCACCAGCCGCGCGTATGTGCCTTCAACAACAGACGTATTGCCTACATCGATGACATCGCCATCCAAAACAGACATCATGGATGGAATGCTGACTTTAGCTTTCATTCCCGGCGTGATCTGATAAGCGTCAGAAAAGTATAATGACAGGATTAGTGATGAGGTGTCTGCAATACTGCAGAGCTTTGACCCTGCCGACACCCTGTCGCCTTCCTTGTATGCCATATCCGCAATTATGCCGTTTCTGTGTGCTTTAACCGTGTAAATGGAATCAACGACGCTGTCCGGGATCTGTGAGCGCAGAGTGTCGATTTTTGCTTCGAAAGCACGCCTGAACTCCAGAAGCGCTATTTCCGCACTCTCCACGGCCTTGCGGAGCGGGATTATCTGTTCTTCGATGCTTTCGATATCGAATCTGGCAAGGACGCTTCCCTCTGATATGATGTCGCCCTTTGTGACGAGTACTTCCTCGATTTCCAGAGGGACCGGCAAATCAAACTCCATTTTATATATGTTTTTGTAAGTTGCAGTACCTGAAGTGAGAGTGGCCGTGCTTAAGAATGTGGCAGCATATGGACTTGTTGTTGTGACTTTTGGCAAAGAAAAGTAATATACCGATTTGGAAATGAAGGTGCAGATCACGAGGAATATAACAAGCGCAACACCTATTGTGAGAACCTTCTTTTTCTTCCTGCTCATATGCAATACCTCAATGGAAATAGATGTGCTTCAGTGTTTATTTTTAACCATCGGAAGGGATGGAGAGCAGAGCCTATCGTAACAAACCCGAAGTTGATTAAGGTGTACGGCCGAAAGACTGCAAATGACTGCGATGATTGCTAAGGACTATAAGGACTATAAGGACTATAAGGACTATAAAGACTATAAGGACTATAAGGACTATAAAGACTATAAAGACTATAAAGACTATAAAGACTATAAAGACTATAAAGACTACTAAGGACTACTATGAACGACTAGGAATGACGAAGGATAACTAAGGATAACTAAGGACTACTTTGAACTACAAAAGCCCTGAACATGGACTTTGACATTTTATTTGAGAGTTGCAAAGGTGATGCCCTCAACCAGTTCGTCTTCGAAAAAGAGGAACATCATCAGGGGAGGGAATAGTGCAAGGACACCGCAGGCAAAGCCAAGAGAGAGGTTGTCTGCAATCACCGACGCCAGGTACAGGGAAAGGGGATATTGGTAACGTTCGCTCAAAAGAACAAGGGGCATCTCTACCATGTTCCATGCGTCAATAAATCCGAGTATTACGAGCGATCCGATCCCTGCCTTGTTCATGGGGACTGCTATCATAAAAAGCTGTTTGAGCTCTGATGCACCGTCAAGGCTCGCCGCCTCCAGTTGCTCATTCGGTATCGTGTCAAAGCTCTGCTTCATCAGGAAAACGCCGAAAGCGGAGAAAAAGGAGGGGACGATCACTGCGGAATATTTCCCTATCATCTTCATCTTTTCAAGGACGATGAAGTTGGAAACCAAAGTCACCTGATACGGCATCATCATCATTACGATGACGATATAGAAGATGACATGGCTGTAACGGAATCTGAGTTTTGAGAAAGCGTATCCGCCGAGGCATGATATGACGACCTGTCCTGCCACGATCGTGAAGGACAGCAGCATGGAATTCCAAAACTTGACCAGGTAGTCCGGTCTGGCGACCAGCATTTGAAAATAGGCATCCAGGGACAGGCGGTCGGGGACGAGGTGGAAACCGGTAAACCCGCCGCTCTTTTTATACTCGGAATAATATCGCAGTATTTCTTTATGGCCCATAAATGAGTTTGCGATCGTGTATATAACAGGTCCGAGTACCAGTATTGAGATCAATACAAGGATGATCACGGCAGGGATACCCGGTCCCTTGCGTCTTATCTTTCGTCCGGAGGTCCTATTCTCGTTTTTGATCCGCATCAAATAACCTCACTGTCGGATATGTCTACTCTGAAAAGTAGATCTCGAAGTACTGCCTGGCTTCTTTTGCGCATTGCTCGAATGTCTTTTCACCGTCATAATACGGCTGCATTATGTCTTCAAGGATGGTGTATGAATTTCTGAACATCGGGTTGCTGGGTTGAAATCCGGGACGTGACAACCACTCGATATACTTTTCCTTTGTGTTGTAATTGGTTTGAGGCAAATTATCTGCCAGCTGCTCTTCAAATCCTTTCAGGACAGGACTGTGCCGCCTGTTTGCGACAATTGATTGCACCTTGTCTCCCAGCATGATACTTATGAAGTTGTATGCGTTTTCTTTGTTCTGAGAGTTATTAAGCATGAAGGCATATAATGATTGTCCCCATATAAGGTTATTGCCTGAGGTCCTCATAGGTATGATGATGACATCTTCTCCTGCTTCCATAAATGCTTTTGCCTCATTCTGATTGTGCAGCGTCTGAACCGCAAATAACACTTTATATGTCTGCATCACACTGACCAGGTTGTAATCGGTGTTCATCGTAGCCTGAAGCATTTTTACTCCGTTGACGATCACTTCCTCGAAATTGAACTGCTGCGGAATGGGATTTTCACGTTCTATCCTTGCAATCAAAGAGTTGATATCGGTGATCCTTCTGATATACGGGTCATCGTCGGGAGACGGGTTGTCCGGATCGACCAAATTCAGTTTCTTGTTCTCAAAATCTATTTCCGAGGAAACCTCGCTCCAGTCGTAAATAAATTCCCCGTTAAGGGTCGAGTATCTTGAGCCATTCTCTTTCATTACACGGCATAGCTCATCCAGGAAAGTGTCGACGTCCGAGAGTGCGTCTATGGAGAACCCGTTACGCTCAAGGTTTTCACGGGTTGTCAGGAAAAATACACGATCCCAGTAGATTGGCATTCCATACTGTTTTCCGTTGTAACTGTAAGATTTGATCACGTTCTCGTGATAGTTTCTCATATCAAAGTTTTCATCTTTTTCAAGGAACGGTGTCAGGTCGGCGATCATCCCGTTTGAAACCATCTTATATAAATCAAGATTGAGATAATATGAGTCGATTATGATGTCGGGACCCTTTCCGGCCATAATGTCCGTCTGTATCTTTTTTGAGATCATCTCTGTCGACATTGATGTGTCTCCGCCAGTGGGATCGTATACTTCAACCTTGATATCCGGATACTGTTGCTTATACAGTTTTATCGCTTCATCGACAATAACTTGCTCTATATACTGACTCCATCCCGGATAATAATAAATCTTTAGGGAATCGTTCACCTGGTTTACTTCTTTGACATCGGGAGTGTCTTTATTATCAGATCCATTACAACTAAACAGGCATGTTGCCAGCAAAACTGCGGCAATCAAAACACACAGCAGTGTTTTGCCACGCTTATATGTTTTGTTGGAAAAAATCACTGCAAACCTCTGCTTGAGTGTGATTTTCTCATTTGCCAGGCAGTTAACGGTTGCCAAACGGGGAGCGGATGTGCGTTTGACTTCAGACAAAAGCATTTCGCTGTACTTTACCCTATATTCCGCAGGTTTTCCCAAAACGATATCTTCATCGCATGCGAGCTCCAATATCCGGCCTGCATAGCTCTTTAGCAGCCATACAAACGGGTTGTACCAATGTATAGCGGCAGCACATAGGAAGAGGAGCTTTTTTAAGGGGTCCTTTCTTTTCAGGTGGGAGATCTCATGAGCAAGAATATATTGTAGTGTTGACTCACTGTAATCTTCATCGGGAAGCAGTATCACGGGCCGAAAGACCCCTGCTGTCATCGGCGTTTTGATTGCTCTGCAGCGATATATGTAAATGTCTTTATGATGTCCTGCATCACTTTTGACTCTTGAGAGAACGGAATCATCGAGCTCATTAGTAATTAGGCATGCACTTTTAATGGTTCGCTTCTTCCAGATCAAAAAGAGCAGGCACTGATATGTAAGTATGGCAAATATACCTGACAGCCAGATATACTTAAGATTGGGTATTATGTTTGACCTCAACAAACTTTTTGCTGAAGCGGCATTATGATATGTAACATCATATTTGATTGGCCTGACCGGTAAGATCTGATGCTGTTCAGTTTCCTGTTGCCTGTTCTTCGAGTTTTCTGGTGTTATTGCATTTGATATATCGGTATCATACAATAACGGTGTTTTGTCAACATACCTGACAGTTACACTATAGTCGACGTTATCATTCAGGGATACATACTTGTTGAGCGGGACTTCAAAGCGGGGGAGTGGAACAGCACTTACTATAAACGACACAGGAACAGCAAGCATGAGCATAAATATGATGATCAGCTTTTCCAGCCACCTGGCGCCGTACCGCCTGAGAAAACGGTCATAGAAGGCAATGTATAGCAAAATGATCATTAATGATATGATACCGTTGAGTGCGTAACTGATAAAAATGTCTTTCATTTGAGTCACCGCCCATATAGTTGATTTACTTCATTTCGTACTGCAGCTTGCTGTTAACACGATAAAGACACAGGACAAGGAGAGCCAGAACGATGAATATCAGAAAAGCCGCGACAGAAAGACGCGAGTAGTTCAAGCCGGCGAAGTTGTTGTTGATGAAATGCTGAAGCATATAAATACTTTTGTGCGGTATTTCTCCTCCCAGGATAAAAGCCTCCCTGAAGCTCTTGAAGACGTTTACTATCGATATCACCGTGACGAAAAACAGGGTCGGCCTAAGCATGGGGAGGGTCACATAGAGAAGAGTCTGACGCCTGTTTGCTCCTTCCAGTGCCGCCAGTTCAATGAGCTCGCCAGGTATCGCTTTTAAGCCGGCCAATATGAGCACCATGTTATATCCTATGTTCTTCCAGATAAACAGAATTATGAGAAGGACAAAAGCCCAGTCGGAACCCAGCCATTGCTGCACCGGTATTCCTACAGTTGTCAGAAATGAGTTTACGATACCTCCGTCTGCGAAGAAAACCTGGATGAACATCGCGATCGATGCGACCGGGACTATCATCGGCGATAACAGTATCGTGCGAAATATCTGCGAGCCGTAGAACCTTCGATACAGCAGAAGTGATATGAACAGGGAAGAGACCATTGCAAGCGGCACGCCGATCAGGATAAAGCGTATAGTGTTCCAGGCCGCCAGCCGGAAAGCGCTGCTTGCAAACACGTCCAGATAGTTTTTGAAGCCGGCATAGGCGAATCTTCCCGTGGTAAATGTATAGCTGATGCTTATTATGAAAGGGATGATATAGAAGATGAAAAATCCCAAAAGGAAAGGCGAGGCCATGATCAAGCCTATTCTTGCTGTCCTTCTGATGGAGCATCGCCTACTTTCCGTTTTTCGCTTTAGTTGGGGATCCTGCTGCTAAGGGTCGCTGCCCTCGAAAATGTGACAAAATGGACCCTGCGTGTATGAATCAAAAAAGTTATTCTGAGTTTTCTTTTGATGTTTCAATCTTTAATGAGTTGATATACTCCTCGAGCTCCTGCAAGTCTTCCTCGGTCAGCTTCTTTGCGCTGTGCAGAGCAGCAATGAAGTTTACGGGGTTGCCGCGGAACAATTGCCCCAGAAGAGTACTGCTTTCGTTTACCAAATATGTTTGCTCATCTACTATTGCCTGGTGCAAAAATGCTTTGCCGTCTTTTATGCGCTTTATAAATCCCTTGCGCTCAAGACGAGTCAGAAGAGTGAGTACTGTGTTAGTACTCCAGTTTTTTTCTGACTGGAGAGCCTGCTCGATTTCCATTCTGCTGACAGGTCTTTTGAATTTCCAGATGACCTGCATCACGGCAAGCTCGGAGTCCGGCAGCTTTACGATATCTTTGCTGATAGCGCATCACCTACAATTGTAGTATTTGCTCTCATATTAGCAGATATATAATTAAATGTCAATGATTGGTTAGTATGATCATGCTATAGTCACATTGCGTATCATTCTAAACTGGCGCGCTGCATTATTATAAAGCATACTTATAGACGATCATATAAACCTATCTCGCCACAATTAGACATTTACAGGTGTTGTAAATAATGGTATAATATGTATATAATAACCAGGTAAACTTTTATATAACATGCAACATTATTTACCAGTTTGTGTAAATATCAATAAAAGTCCAATAAACCGACATCCATATATTTTTCGAAATATCAAAGCTGATTGGTGTGACCATGCAATCATTATATTGAAAGGGCTTGAGGTGGCTATAATGAAACGTGGCACAGTAAGGTCCAGTGTAGGAGCAATAGTGTTTCTGGTTGTGTTAAGCGGTGTAATATTACTCAGTACAGCGTTTGGTAGTTCGTTTACCAAGGTCGGTGCGTATAGCCAGATCGATGCATTAGCTGAAGGTGAGGCCATACCGGATGCTGATACACCGGTGGACCAGCCCGATACCGAAACTTCGCTTGATGAAGAAAATGATATGACTGATGAGGATGGTATTGAAGTGCCGGACGATGGATCGGACGAGGATCCGGAGATGGGTACAGGAGAAGAAGAGGAGCAGGGCGGTGAAGGTACCGAAACTGACCTCAATGAGCCTATATCAGAGCCGGATGAGCCGATAGTCGATCCGGATGATGAGCAAACGGATGAACTCACAGAGGATCCCGATAGGGAAGACGCTGACGGTTCGGATGGATCGCCAGAACCGGTTGATATACCCGGGCCAAGGCAGTATCCTCCCGAAAATGACGGTGACTTTTACTTTGCGTATTTTAATGTTCGGACCGAAAACAATGTGAAAACGCAGATAAAAGGTTTGATATTGAGATTTATAGGTTTCATCGATTCTATCGATCCTTCTCTGCTGACGGATGTCGTGTTGACAAGAGACGGGGTCCCGGTAGATACCGGTTTGTACATGACCGGACATAAGATGCAATACCTGTGGCAATACAGAGAAATCACAGATTTCTACTTTGATTTCCGGGATAAGATCATTGAGCCTGGTATTTATGGTTTGACAGGCAGGTATAACGGAGAATGGTTCAAGGTATACAACAAAATCATAGAAGAGCCTGTAAACGATACACCGGCAGATGCGTCCGATTTGGTAAATGCAGGCTGGTGCTACTATACCGGGATAGATGGAAAACCGATAAGCGTCAGTGAGCTGGTTTTCAGATTTGACGGGAAGCAAAATAAGTTTTACCAGGATGATCTGACCGAGCTGGTCATAACAAGGAACGGTGTAGAGATCCCGTTTTCGTTCATGGATCATGTTTTCAGATATTATGAGTATAATGATTGGATCGGTTCGGGCGATACCAGCTTTAATCTTGTATTGAATGAGGCATTCACTGAACCCGGAACTTATGTCGCCAAAGGAGTATACAGGGGCATGCCTTTTACCTCCATGGAGATAACTATTCCGTAAGAAATATCGATACTGACATACCGGCATAATTCAACCCCATTCTCGGCAGCATACGCATACGTTAAGGGAATGGGGTTTTTATATGAGATATCAGACGGATCTTGATCATCAAAAATTCAGCAAATTAAGTGTACCGGCAGATTTCAGTAAGTTAGTGATGCGAGAATAAAGGTCAGGAGTGACAAGATGAACGAAGATATAATAAAGCGGGCAGGAGAAATAGTTGAGAAAAACACGGGGGCCGGTTCATACTGCGTATTGGCGCAGATGGACATGGACGATTATCCGACAGCATCTACGATCACAGCTTCAAAAGCTGACGGGATCAACTGGATAACTTTCTGCACCGGATTGGGCAGTACGAAAACCAACAGGATAGGAAAAAGCAACAGGGCCAGTGTTTGCTTCAGTGCTGATGAATATAACATCACATTGGTTGGCGATGTCGAAGTGCTGACCGATCCGGAAATAAAAAGTGAAATGTGGTATGACGGTCTTGCCAATCATTTCAGCGGTCCGGAAGATCCTGATTATTGCGTTCTGCGTTTCAAAACAAAACGGTATAACTTATTGGTGGACTGGAAGGAAGCCAGAGGAGAGTTATGAACTCTCATTGTTTCTGACAGTTTGATGATAGCCCATGCAAATTGGATCTCGCGAAACAGACGCTGTAAACGGCCGATACATATGGCTGATCGGGTAGCCAATCGCCTAAGTCACGGACGATAGACTACCCGATCATGCTTTGCACGTTCAAAATATGGGACTCTCGTGAGAGACTGGTCAGAAAATGTTCATGATATCATCTTTTTTGCTTACAATGAATTTCAGCATTTCCCGATTGGTTTTCGCAAGTTCTTTAAACTCGTCCCTGCTCTCGAAAAAGGCGACGCAGATCATCTGGATGGAGCATATCACATAAAATACCGCCTGCTTTTCTTCTGCAGTCAGCTTGCTTTCCGAGTCGTATCCTCGCAGGATCCCGCCAAGGATGTCGAGCCATTTATCATACACCTCCGGACTGCTTTCGCACAATATTCCGGTCGCGCAATAGCAGGGATCCCACAGGCGGACGTTGACTTCGCTCAGATCGAAATCTATGAATCCGGTCACTTCGCCGTCTGCAAACAGGATATTGCTGGGATTGGGGTCTCGGTGTATGAGCTGTTTCGGAAGACTGTCAAACAGATTCCCGAAGGTTTCGATGTAGTCAGTAAAGAATCCATCATCCAGTCCCATGTTCCACTGCAAGTTCTGCTGGCGTACGTTTGGCAGTGCCCACTCGGTTACATGTTTGTATAGATCGACCTCATCGGGCATGACTTCGCTCTGTATATCTTTCAGGGCTTCGTGGAGCCTGGCAATGCTTTTGCCATACTTCATGCCAAAGCCGACACGGCTGTCTCCAAACCTGTCTGACTTCGGGAGAGGATTTCCCTTCAGGCCATATGAGAGGATGAAAATCTCCTGGCCGTCAAGGTATTCCGCGCCTGTCCTTGCGGGCACGGGAAGTTGTGAGGTAAAACCTTGTCTTGAGAGCGCTTTTGCTACCTTAAGATTTTTAAGCAGCTTTTCGCGGTCGCCGGTTTTCAGGACATAGTCGGTGCCTACCTTCCATACGTTGCCCGATACTCTCGATCCGTCCATGATGTAGATGTCTTCGATCGGCAGGCCCCTTTCGATGTCCCAGTTCTCAAGGATCTTCTGCAAGTCTTTCCTGGAATACATAATGATCGCCACCTCCGGTTTGTTAGGCTTATGGTGCTTGTAAATAGAGAGATATTTTTTCGGAGAGCAGCCATACATCCTGACAAAAGCCTTATAAAACCCGGCATATGTATCGAATCCATACTCAAGGACCACATCGATGGCCTTACGCCCGTCGGCTATCTCGCCAAGAGCATGATCCAGGCGCCGCTTAAGGATATAACTTGAAACCGACATTCCAATTACGGACGAAAACAGGCGATGATAGTGGAAGGTAGAGTAATGCGACATCATAGCAAGTTCTTCGGCTTTAATATCGGCCTTGAGGTTTTGTTCGATATAGTCAATACTGGATTTGATTATATCAGGTATCTGCATGGCTTATCTCCTCCGTACGGTGGCTTTAGTATACTACATGAAGATACCATAAACATTTCCTGCAGTGCTAAGATACTGCAGGTCAAAAACGCTTCCCATGACTCACATGCAGATTCAGGTATTTTCACTTTGGAGGGGCTTGCCCGCTTCCAACAGGACCTTGCTTCTCATCATGAAGAATGTCAGGATCACAAGACCTATGCCCGATACGATCAATATTGATTTTATCGAGATCATATCGGAAAGCGGCCCGAATATCACCATGCTGAGAGGCGTAACGCTGCCCGATATCATCCCCATAACGCTGAATACCCTTCCCCTGAAATCATCCTCGATTTTTTCCTGCAATATGACCGTTATGGGGGTATTGTACATGGGTATAAACAGGCCAAGGATTCCTATGACTGAGATGTAGATCCAGTAATCGGGGGCGACTCCCAAGGCTATCAAAAACAACGACAGGACCATATTTGCTACTATAATCGTGTGGTACCTGTTTTTGAAACCGCCCCAGGCTGTCATGACAAGTCCGCCCAGCATCATGCCGACCGAAAAGGTGATTTCCATGACTGTCAGGCGCCATACTTCATCGCCGAAGGCGCGGGGGACCTGCAGCGTTGGCAGGAAGATCGCCGGGGCAGTGAGAAAAGCGTCAATGGCGAGAAACAGGAAAAAGGCCTTCAAAAATCTGTGTTGTGATATATACATAAGCCCGCCGCGGAGGTCTGCAAAATAGGTCGTCTTTTGCTTCTCCATGGCCCTTGCGTGGGCAGGAACATGCAGGAAAAAAAGCAAAATAGCGATCGCAATAATGGCGGTGATCACATCTATGAAGAAAATACTCCCGATTGGCGAGACTGATAATAGAGCGCCGCTGACCACAGGGGAAAGGAGCATCATGACCGACATGATGGTCTGATTTGCCGCGTTCACTCTCGTCAGCTTTTCCGTAGGCACGATCTGAGGGAGGAAAGCGCTCACCGCAGGGGTTTGGATGCTGGTACCGAACGAGCGGACAGCAGAGACGACCAGAAGCATCCACACGGAACCGTATCCCATCATGAACAGGATCGCCATCACAAGCGTGGACAAGGCAATGAGAGCGTCCGATACGATCATCAGCATTTTTCTGTTGTATCTGTCTGCCCAGACGCCCGCAAACGGAGATAACAACAGGTTTGGGGCATATCCGCAGATTATCGAGAGAGTCATGATGAGACCAGACCGGGTTTCAAGGGCGATGTGCCAGGTGATCGCAAACTGCACGAGTGAAGAGCCTAATAGGGATATCGTTTGACTTGCAAGAAAAAGTACAGTGTTTCTTTTCCAATTACTGCTCATATTCCCTCCTAAGAAAGCTTTGAAAGCAAAGTCACGCTGGACAATTGTACCATGCAGCCGCTTTTATTACAAGTTTTTTGAAAAAATCTAATCCATTTCTAATAAAAAACAACAAAAAGCGTCTGATATTAAGGATATTGGCGGTAGCGGCGTTGTAATATATGTTATAATCTGAATATAAAACTCATTTTGACTTGTCCTATAAAAATACGTACCATAAATACAGCTTTGGGAGACACGATATGAAGTGTGATCATAATTGCCTCGACGATCATATAAGTTGTGTTCAACATGTACCCATCTTTGCAAATCTCACCCGCGATGAAATGCTGGAGATTTCTGAAATTGCGTCATCCCGCAGTTATAAAAAAGGCGAAATGATATACTGGGCGGGAGATAAGGGAGGAACTCTGTTCGTTCTGCATACCGGCAGGGTGAAGCTCTTTCGCCTGAACGAAAATGGGAAAGAGCAGGTCCTTCGTCTGGTAGAGCCCGGTGATTTTATCGGAGAGTTGTCACTCTTTTCATCATTGCAGCTCACGGACAACGCACAGGCTCTGGAGGACTCCACCATGTGCGTTCTCCAGGGCGAACGCCTGAAAGAGCTTATGGTAAAGTACCCTTCGATCGCCTTCAAGGTAATCGACGAACTGTCCAGAAGGCTGCAAAAAGCGGAAAACAGGATCGAAGCGATCAGCCTGGAATCGGCTGCAAAGAGGGTCGCTGACGCTTTGATCGAATTTTCAGGCGGCAGACTTGAGTTTGAATTGCCGATGACCAAGGGGGACCTGTCTTCACATTTGGGAATAAGCCAGGAAACATTGAGCCGGCATCTTGCGGCATTGCAGGATGAGGGATTGATCGAGATGAAAGGTCATCGAAGGATTATCATTAAGGACATGGCCGCTTTGGAGCAGGCAGGCCTTGATCGGCAGTAGATGATGTTACTTTATACGGGTGCCGGATACTCAAATTTCTTAAATAGAGCGGCGCTATAGTCGAATAGACTCTACTTAGCGTAGGTTGTGCAGATGCTCAAGGAGTGCTATGCTTGAAGTGTTAAGGCGGTGATTTTTTGAATCAGTATGTAACAGGCTCGATGATAAGAAAATTCCGGGAAAAGAAAAACATGACCCAACAGAAACTGGCCGAAATGCTCAATGTAAGTGATAAGGCGGTTTCAAAATGGGAAACGGGGAAAGGGTACCCGGATATAACCCTCATTGAACCGCTCGCAAAGGCGCTCGGTCTTTCGGTCGTGGAGTTGTTGTCAGGAAATGATATCACTAACAGCAACCGCTCTTTTAATATGAGCAAAATAGTATTTTATGTGTGTCCCGTTTGCGGCAACATAATTACAGCCACAGGGGCCGGTGTTATATGTTGTTGCGGAATAACCCTGCCGCCACTTGAAGCAGAACCTGAAGACGGAATCCATGCGACGGATGTCACGATAGTTGAAGATGAGTACTATGTACTGATCTATCATGAAATGACAAGGGAGCACCATATTTCTTTCATCGCGGCAGTATCCGACTATGGTATGAACCTGGTCAAGCTCTACCCTGAAGGAAGCGCGGATGCCAGGTTCAAAGTCGACAGGGTGCGGAAAATATACTATTACTGTAATAAGCATGGCCTTTTTGAAAAGAAAATCAAGTAAATCATTCAATCTTGCCTGTAATTTAGAGCGATTTTCAATACAGATCAACATTCAAACCCCGACGTAGCCTTTATAATTCGGCTGCTTCGGGGATTATTTTTGCCATAAATCCGAGTGAACAGGTAGGAATTTGGGGTATTGCCAAGTATTTTGCGTAGAAAAAACTTGAAAAATACGATAAATTAGGATGGTAAAACAAAATTACTAATAGGGTGTTATATATATGAAAAAAGCAATTTCTGCCATACTGGCAATCATTTTAGCTTGGGCTATAGCCCTACCGGCCGGGGCACTCGACGAGAAGTTCAACATGTCTTACATATACTTCGGCAGCCCGTCTGATTATTCGAATCTCGTGGACAGGACTCAGGACTCCGTGAATGAAGTGGCGCCCGCATATTTCTCGCTTACCAAACAGGGAGAACTGGTGCTCACTCCGGCGGTGAGTACCGAATTCGTCTCTAAGATGCATGAAAAAGGAATACTCGTGGTGCCTTACATAACCAACGATTGGGTACAGGAGACTGGTATTGCCGCAATGAATAATAAGCATAAACTCACTGATGACCTTGCTGCTGCCGTCAGGAAGTACGATCTTGACGGGATCAACGTGGACATCGAGAATCTTACGGAAAAGCAAAGGGATGACTATGTCGAGTTTGTCCGCCTGCTGAGGGAAAAGCTTCCGAAGGGAAAACGCATCGTGGTGGCGGTAGCGGCGAACCCCTGGGGCAGTACGACCGGTTGGGCCGGTTCGTATGATTACGCCGCACTTGCCAAATACTGCGACTATCTTATGATCATGGCCTATGATGAGAGTTATCAAGGCAGCAAGCCGGGACCTGTTGCGAGTATTTCTTTCGTGGAACGGTCGATCCAGTATGCCCTTAAGCATGTTTCCAGGGACAAGCTGGTTCTGGGCCTGCCGTTTTACGGACGCATCTGGTCGACAAGCGGCAGCGCGATGAACGGATATGGTATTAGCAACTCCACAGTTGAGTCCCTGATAGCAAATTATCGAGGTTATGTCACCTTTGACAATGCAAGCAAATCAGCCCGTGCCACCATAACGGTCAAGTCGGGCGATAAGAAGCCGGTAATTGGCGGGAAGGCCCTTCCCGCAGGAACATATGTCATCTGGTATTCAAACGAACAGGCTATAAAGGCAGCACTGGACCTAGTGAGGAAATACGATCTTATGGGTACCGGCAGCTGGAGCCTGGGCCAGGAAACCGCCCGGACATGGGATTATTACAAGCTTTGGCTTAACGGCGCCACCTTCGCGGATGTCCAGTACAGCTGGGCAAAGAAAGAAATACTTGCTGCCTATATGAACGGGTGGATGACAGGCATTTCTGCTGATAAATTTTCACCCGGTACCTCACTTACCCGGGCTGAGGCCACTACAGTTATCGTGAGAATGACAGGCCTGCCGGCTGAAAAGGGATCCCTTTTTGATGATGCCATCGGTCATTGGGCAGAGGCTTATATCGACACAGCCAAGCGATACGGGCTGGTATCGGGAACCGGAGACAACAGTTTCGAGCCGGACAGACCGATCACCCGGGCTGAGATGGCCGTGCTGCTGAACAACATCCTGGGGTATAGCGCAGGCAGCAAGACATTCCGCGATGTTACAAAAGACAGGTATCCATGGGCATACGATGCCATCAGTGCATTACATATGCAGGGAATCATAACCGGATATACGGACAACAGCTTCAAGCCGCAAAACTACATAACACGTGCCGAGATGGCAGCACTTATCACCAGGCTGGATACGTCTCTGATGAGCGCTTACGCCTTTTCAGTACAGATAGAATAGTTGAAAAAAGCTCTCCTATATGGGGAGCTTTGCTTTTCGAGATCTTACTCCAAATTTCGAGCATAATTTATTATGTATCAGGGATTGCTTGTCCTTCATATCTTATGCTGTTAATGTTGGAATTAATAAACAAAAAGTCCGGCTCTATGTCAATAGTTGGGGTAGAGCATAAGTGAAAATGAGATCCGGTAGGTAACAATGGTTGCTTACCGGATCTTTTCTACGTAAAGCAACCTTGCAAA
>Ga0134100_1000794_pt1 | contig 33848 bp, 39 predicted proteins | sample 11_taG_2_FD_94444 | JGI IMG/M metagenome (GOLD analysis project Ga0134100, IMG submission 94444) | Switchgrass degrading microbial communities from high solid loading bioreactors in New Hampshire, USA - 11_42_5_180_A3 metaG | ecosystem: Engineered > Bioreactor > Semi-continuous > Anaerobic >...
CTTCATCTTCACCCTCCAGGTGATAACTTTAAAGATATTTTACATGATATCCAAAACCTTGTGTATATCTGATTTGAAGAACATTAGAAATAATTCAAATAGAAGTTATCGCTGGATTTGGGTGTAAATTTAATAAATGGAGGTTATCAGAATGGTTGCACAGTTCAGAAAGGAGCTTTTGTCCCTTTCTATCCCCAAATAAGAATTAATAATTTTTCGTTTTTTAGGGAGCTTGCGGGACACAGTCCACAAGACGAAGAGCAGATATTTAATCATCGAGTGCAATAAAAAGGTATATAAAAAAGCAACAAAGAAATTGAAGACTCATATACTAGGTAAGGAGCAGTGAGTGTTCATAGTTTTGTGTCAGGTTATATCTTTTAGTAATTTTAATACTCTTTGAAGTCTATTTTCAAAACATATAGATAATTTGTATAAAGTAAGTCTCCACTTTCCAATAGGCTGTGTCCCTTTATTCTTGGGCATTCTTAATTCTCATGTATAGTAACTTTAATAGACTACCTTCCTTTGATAGACTGTTCAGTTCAGCTCTTTACGACTATATTTACAAGTTTACCTTTAACCGGTATTACTTTTAAAATTTCTTTATTATCGATCCATTGCTTAACTTTTTCATCATTAAGAGCAATTTTCACAATATCTTCATCACTAAGTCCTTGAGAAATCATAATTTTGGAACGAACCTTCCCATTTACCTGAACTACAAGTTCTATCATCTGCTCTTTGGCGAGTTCTTCATCATAGTCAGGCCATGGTTCATTTAGAATAAATCCCTTTTCGCCAATAGCTATCCAGAGTTCTTCTGCAATATGAGGAGCGAAAGGACTAAGAAGTATTAAAAAGTTTTTCATTGCAAACTTAAAAACACTGCGTTGTTGATCGTTTTCAGGCTCAAAACCATAAACCTCATTTATAAACTCCATCAGTCTAGCAATTGCTGTATTGAATTGATACTCTTTTTCTATATCCAGCGTTACTCTTTTTATTGTTCTATGCGTAAGACTCAGCAGTTCATAGGCTATATAATCAGAAACAGATTTAGTAACTGGCATAGTTTCACAAAGCCATTTATAATTCTTATAGACAACAGCATAAACTCTTTTTAAAAACCTGTGTGCACCTTCAACACCTTGAGAACTCCATTCGAGGTCTTTTTCGGGGGGTGCTGCAAAAAGTGTGAACACTCTTACAGTATCAGTTCCATAAGTTTCTATCATCTCATCAGGGTCAACAATATTTTTCTTTGATTTTGACATCTTCTCAACTCTACCTTTGTGAACAGGTTTATCACAGTAAATGCATTTTTCATCTTTTACTTCCTTAGGAAATAACCAGTCATGTTCTGGACATCTGTAACTTTCCATGCATACCATGCCTTGTGTAAGAAGTCTGTCAAATGGTTCATCAAAATTAACAATTCCAAGGTCGCGAAGTACTTTTACAAAGAATCTTGCATAAAGAAGATGCAAAACAGCATGTTCAATGCCACCAATATACTGGTCAACTGGCATCCAGTATTTTATTTTTTCTCTGTGAAATGCTTCTTCATCCTTAAGAGAGCAGTATTTTACAAAATACCATGATGAGTCAACAAATGTATCCATCGTGTCTGTTTCTCTTCTTGCATCTGCACCACATCGAGGACATTTAACTTTATAAAACTCTTCAACATACTTCAGAGGAGACTCTCCCTTACCTGTAAGGCTGACATTTTCAGGCAAAATTACAGGTAAATCTTCGTCAGGGACAGGAACAATTCCACATTTATCACAATAAATTACAGGAATCGGGGTTCCCCAGTATCGCTGTCTTGATATGCCCCAGTCACGAAGCCTGTAATTAACTGTTTTTTTACCAAGTCTTTTTTCTTCAATATAATCTGAAACTGCCTTTTTTCCTTCCTTTGATGGAAGTCCTGAAAATGCTCCAGAATTAATCATTATTCCGTCTTCTTCATAAGCCTCTGTTAATGGTTCTGAGAGTTTTTTATTCTGTGGAATAATAACAGTCTTTATAGGAAGACCGTATTTAATTGCAAACTCAAAGTCCCTCTGGTCATGGGCTGGTACACTCATTATAGCACCTGTCCCATATTCCATTAATACAAAGTTAGCAATCCATACAGGAAGTTTTTCTCCATTAATGGGATTTAATGCGTATTTCCCAGTAAAAATACCTTCTTTAATTTCAGGTTCACGTTGAAGTAGTTTAATTTTTTTTAATGCTTCTTTATCGGTACAGAGAGTTTCAGCTAATGGATGATCTGGAGCAATACACATGAATGTTACACCAAAAATTGTGTCTGGTCTAGTTGTAAATATTCTCAATCTGGCATTCATTCCTTCAATTGGAAAATCAACCTCAACTCCCTCACTCTTTCCTATCCAGTTACGCTGCATTGTAAGAACTCTTTCAGGCCACCCTGTAAGTCTATCGCAATAATCAAGAAGTTCATCAGCATATTCTGTTATTTTCAAAAACCATTGTTCCAGTTCCTTTTGTTCAACCTGTGTTTCACATCTCCAGCAGGCTCCATCAATAACCTGTTCATTTGCAAGTACAGTTCCACATGATGGACACCAATTAACAGAGGATGATTTTTTATATGCAAGCCCTTTTTCATAAAGTTTTAAAAATATCCACTGATTCCATTTATAGTAGTCCGGCGAACATGTTGTAACCTCACGCCTCCAGTCATAGGTCAGTCCAAGTCTCATAAGCTGGTTTTTCATGTAATCTATATTTTCATATGTCCATTTTGCAGGATGGACTCCATGTTTTATTGCAGCATTTTCTGCAGGTAATCCAAAAGCATCCCATCCCATTGGATGAAGGACACTGAAGCCCTTCATCCTTTTATACCTTGCAATTACATCTCCAATAGCATAGTTACGTACATGTCCTATGTGAATTTTTCCTGATGGATAAGGAAACATTTCAAGACAGTAAAACTTTTGTTTTGTGGATTGTTCATTTACGTCAAAAAGTCGGTTTTTATGCCATATTTTCTGCCATTTTTTTTCTATTTCCTTAAAATCATAATTCTGTTCCATTATTCCTCCGCAAAACTGTAATTTGCATAATTATATAGAGAAAAAGTCTAAAAATTCAAACTATTGAAGTGCCTGAAATCATTAACAAGCCTGAAATTATCAGGCAAAATCCGATAATATAATTTATCAATTGAAAAAATTTCATAAACCTTCTAAGATATCGCATTACTGAATCAATCAATAAAGATGCAATCAAAAAAGGAATTGCAATACCAAGTGAATACATTCCAAGCATTTTTAATCCTTCAAAAACATTTCCGCTCATACTTGAATAAATAAGAATACTTCCAAGTATTGGACCAATACAGGGTGACCATCCAGCAGCAAAGCCAATTCCTATGAGAAATGCTCCAACAGGCGTACCAAGTCTCTGTAGTTTTATATTCAACCTGAACTCTCTCATAAAAAAACCAGATTTTATAAGTCCTATAAGCAATAATCCAAATAAAACTAAAAATATTCCTCCAATAATTCTGAGATAATTCTGATACTCAAAAAAAATAGTTCCAATAATGGAACTTCCTGCACCTAAAGCAAGGTAAACTACGGAAAATCCGGCAATAAATATCAGAGTATATTCCAGAATATGAAGCTTCGATTTTTTTGACTTTTTTGGAAGTTCTATTACAGAAGAGTTTTTTTGAGTTTGATTTATTTCAGCAATTGAAAGCCCTGAAAATAATGAAACATAAACAGGAAGCAGAGGAAGAATACACGGAGAAAAAAAACTTAAAACTCCACCAATAAATGACGCTGTTAGCGAAATTTCATTCATCTACCACACTCAGAAGGATCTCCCTTGAGTTTATCAATTGCATGTGGCAGTGCATCAATTATAACTTCCAGCGATTCCCTAACAGCTGTTGGACTCCCTGGAAGATTTATTATTAAACTTTTTCCTCTAATTCCAGCAATTGCCCTTGAAAGAATCGCTGTCTTAGTTTTTTTATATCCTTCCCATCGCATTGCCTCAGTGATACCGTAAACTTCCTTTTCAATAATCTCGCTTGTTGCATCAGGTGTAACATCTCTTGGGTGTAACCCTGTGCCACCATTTGTTAAAATTAAGTCTGCTTTAGTTGTAGCCTCAAGGATAGTCTGTTTTATTAAATCCTTCTCATCGGGAATAATTTGATAGAAAACAACCTGAGCCCATGAAGAAACCATTTCTTCAATAACTTTTCCGCTCAGATCCTCTCTTTCTCCTTTAGACCCTTTGTCAGATACGCTAATAATAGCAACTTTATATTTCATAGCTTAATTATATAATCTCCAATCTTAATTTTTCCACCTTTTAAAACTCTGGCAAAAACCCCTTCTCTTGGCATAATACAGTCTCCAACAACTTTAAAAATTTCGCATTTACTATGGCATCTTTTTCCATGCTGCGTTATTTCTAATATAACTTCTCCAATCTGAAGTTTTGTTCCTAATGGAATTTTTAATAGGTCAATCCCTTCTGTTGTAATATTTTCAGCAAAGTCCCCATAATTACGATTAAGACCTTTGTCTTTCATCTTCTTTATGCTCTCATGAGATAGGAGACTTATCTGTCTATGCCAGTGAGAGCCAGCGTGAGCATCTCCGTCAATTCCATAATTTTCAAAAACCATGGCTTCACTTACCGGTTTTTTGGTTGTACCTTTTTCAGCACTAATATTTATTGAAATAATCTTACCCATAAGTCACCTCTAATTTTTATTATTTACTATTAAATATAATTATACCATTAAAACTTCTTGACTTTTTAGTAATTTTATATGTTAATGTTAGTTGATTGAAAAATTCGCAGATTTTGAATTTAGGGATTAAATGGAAATTGAGTCGTTAAAAAAGACTTTTTTTATCAGTCCAACCTTTGGTTCGATAACATTTCAGCAAGTTTTTGAAAAAATAATAGAATTCGTCAAGGAAGAGCCAACTAAAAACTATAGCTTAATAGTAGGAAGTGACTCTTTTCCAGGAGAGGAAACAGTCTTTGTAACAGCAATAATAATTCATCGTAAAGGTTCAGGCGGAAGATATTTTTATAGAAAAATCAAATATGGAAAAATGAATAATTTAAAGTTGAGGATTTTTACTGAAGCTTCATTGAGTTTGGAAATTGCAGAGGCTCTTAAGAAAAAACTATCAGAAAATGGAGTTTCACGATTACCTGTTGAGATTCATATCGATGTTGGTAAGAATGGAGCAACTAGGATTTTGGTGAAAGAAGTTATCAAAATGATTGTTGGTTCTGGATACATTGCTGTAACAAAACCTGATTCTTTTGGTGCAACAAAGGTAGCAGACCGTCATACAAATTAAAAGCCGGGAATGGGATTTGAACCCACGACCGGTCGATTACGAATCGACTGCTCTACCGCTGAGCTATCCCGGCTCATTTTATTTTATCAAACTCTTGCTTAAAGTATCGATAAGTTTCTTCATCAAAAAGACAGAATTCTACTGTTTCAATTGATGTAGCATTATTCAGATATTCAATAACGCTGTTAAGAAGCACTCTAGCAACCATATCTTTAGGACATCCATATATTCCAGAGCTTATTGCCGGAAATGAGATGCTTTTTAACTGCTTTTCATTGGCGATTTTAAGACTATTTAAAACAGCATTTTTAAGCTTCTCTTCCTCATTTCCTTCTCCCCATATTGGACCAACTGCATGAATAACATATTTTGCTTTTAAAGAACCAGCAGTTGTAATTGCTGCGGAGCCTGTAGGAACAAAGCCAATTTTATCACTTTCTTTCTGTATAATCTTTCCTCCTTTTCGGACAATAGCCCCAGCAACACCGCCACCGTGCTTTAAATGGTTGTTAGCTGCATTCACAATAGCATCACTATCCCTATCTGTGATATCTCCAATCATTATTCTAATAGTCTTCCCATTGATTATTTTTTCCTCCATCTGGTTCTCCTTTTAAAAAGGGTTCTCAAAATATCTTAACTAAAATAGATATTTTTGTTAAACTATTAATCATGATTGATAAATGGATAACAGAGATTAAACAGCATCCAAAAATTGATAAAATTGGAATGATTCTTATTCATAACGGTATTGTAAGAGCAACTTCAAAAAATGGGAGGACTGTAAAAGAGATGTATCTCTCATATGATGCTCAACGACTTGATGATATAGTTCAAGAAATACAAAAAAGAGAAGGAATTTATGAACTCAGAGTCTGGATAAATAAAGGTAGATTAAAAATAGGAGATGATATAATGAAAGTGCTTGTGGCAGGGAGATTTCGTACTGATGTCCTGCCAGCATTGGAAGAGCTTGTAAAAAGAATTAAAAATGAAGTAGTTCATGAAGAAGAAATTATTTAGCCTTTTTATTCTTACTATATTTTCAGTTCTAAATTTTTCATGCGTTTCAGAGATTGATCCACTGTCAGGTCAGAGAGTATATACTCTTCTTTCAACACAGCAGGAAATTCAGATAGGACACAAAGTAGTTCCATCTTCAATAAATGAAAGCGATGGATTGTATCCTGATAGAGAGATTCAACGGTATATAAGAGATATTGGAATGAGCATTGCATCAATTACTCCAAGAAGAATAGATTATAAATTTTATGTTGTAAACTCTTCTGAGGTAAATGCCTTTGCTCTTCCTGGAGGACCTGTTTTTATAACAAGAGGAATTTTACTCAAAATAAATAAAGAGAGCGAGCTTGCAGGTGTTATAGCTCATGAACTTGGACATATCAATGCACGACATCATGCAAAGTTCCTTGAAAAATCGTTTGGAATGAATATACTGCTCAATATTCTTGGAGTGGCTTTACATAATAGTTCATATTCTTCAGCAATTATAAGTCTGGCTCAGGTTTCAACCGGACTCCTGCAGCTTAAGTTCAGTCGAGAGCAGGAAAATGAGGCAGACGCACTTGGTGTGAGATTTAGCTATCAGGCCGGATATGATCCTGAAGGGCTTCTTGGAATGTTTCAGACATTTAAAACAATGGAAAGAACCGGAACTGTAGAGTGGCTCAGTACTCATCCATTACCAGATACAAGAATAAATAATGTTCAAAAAATGATTTCTACACAGTATCCAGATTCATACAGACTAAAACAGGACAGTGAAAAATTTCATAAAATTCAAGAAATTCTCAACACAACAAAAGAATCTTATGATTATGTTGAAAAAGCTAAAAAATATATAAAAACTCGAAATTATTATGATGCACTTAATTTGCTTGATAAAGCAGTTCAAATTTACGGAAGTAATATGGCTTACACATACAGAGCACTTGTAAATCTTTATTTAAAAAAATATCCTGAAGCCATACAGGATGCCCAAAAAGCAATAGATCTTGATAACTTGTATTTTAAGCCTATGTTTATCAAGGGACTGGCCTTATTACAAATGAGACAATGGCATGAAAGTATTAATATTCTGGAAAGAGCAAAATCTTTAATAAGTGATAGTCCCGATTTGTATTACTATCTTGGGGTTGATTATCAGTCAATAGGAGACAGAAGTAAGGCTATTGAAAATCTCTCCAATGCACTTAATCTCACGGACGGAAAACGAGGATGGGAAGCAGACGCTCAAAGAAGATTAAGGCAATTAAGAGGATACTAACAAAAAAGGAGGCAGATTATGAACATTTTATTTATTATTACTACAGATGATGCTGAAAAAGTTTATAATGCTGTGAGATTAGCAAATACTGCTGTAAACAAGGGTGATAGGATAAGCATTTTTATGCTTGGTAAAGGAGTTTGCTTTGAACAGCTCAGTAGCGAACAGTTCGATATTAAGTCAGAGATTGACAAGTTTAAGGGAGATATGTACGTTTGAGGAGTGTGCATGAAAACTCACGGTCTTGTGAGATCAGAAGTCTGTCCTATAGGCTATATGAATGATCTTTATGAATTAATTGTTGAGGCTGATAAAGTACTTACATTTTAACAAAAATTTAGCAGGAGTAAGAAACCATGAAAAGAGCACATTTATTTATTAGTGGAAAGGTTCAGGGAGTTTTTTTTCGTGCTTTTACAAAGGAAGTGGCTGATTCTCTGGGGCTTAAGGGCTGGGTAAGAAACTTAACAGATGGTCGTGTTGAAGCAGTTTTCGAAGGTGAAGAAAAAAAGATAAACCTTGCAATACAACGCTGTAAACAGGGTCCACCAGCTGCAATAGTTGACAATATCGAAGTAATTTGGGAACAACCTGAAGGATATCAATATTTTGAAATAAGACGAACATCTTGACTAAATGAGCCATTAACAGGTTAAATAATTCTATGGAAAAGGTGATTTTGCTTATTCATTCAACAATTGAAAAGTTTTTTAAATTTTTTGTCTTGGTTTTTATGGTATCATTGTTGTTAAGTTGTGGGGGCAAAGAACCTGTAAAAAAAGAAGAATTCAATCCTGTTACGTATCTTCAAAAAGCAGATGAATTGATTAATAAAAAGGAGTATGAAGAAGCAAGAAAACTTCTTCTTGAAATAAAAAATAGAGAATCAGCAAAAGAGTATGCTCCTTTAGCACAGCTCAAGATAGCAGATTCATATTTAAAAGAAAATGAGCCTCAGCTTGCAATTGTTGAGTACAGAAAATTTATAGAGATTTATCCAGAATCTACTTATGCTCCTTATGCTCAGTACAGTATTGCAATGGCTTACTTCAGACAAATAGATGGGGCTGAAAGGGGAGCAGGAACAGCTCAGAAAGCATTGGAAGAGTTTTTAAAGCTTGAGAAGATATATCCCAGACATCCGTATAAAGAGATTCTACCTTTAAGAATTCAGAAATGCAGAAACATTATAGCAGAGGGAGAGCTTATAATCGGTAAATTTTACTACAAAAAAGGTTCTTATAAAGCTGCTATCGACAGATTTGAAGGAATAGTTAAAAATTATCCTGATTTTAAAGACCTTGATGAAACTCTATACTTACTTGCAGATTCTTATAAAAATCTGAACATGATTGATATGACTAAACAGTATGTGAACCTTCTTAAACAAAAATTTCCTGATAGTCAATTTACAAAAAAGGCAGAAAGAATTCTCTAAATGTCTGAATTTTTACCTATTTTTATTAATATAAAAGGTAAAAAATGTGTTGTCATTGGCGGTGGTGCTGTTGCTGAAAGGAAGATAAAGACTCTTCTTAAATACGGGGCTCAGATTACAGTAATAAGTCCTGATATTACTGATTATATTCAAAAAAAAGTTAGTACTGGAACAATAAAATATATAAAAAGAAAATACATAAAAAAAGATGTTGAAGATGCGATTTTAGTTGTAGCAGCTACATCCGATAAACAGACAAATGTTAAGATAGCAAAGGACTCAAGTTTTCTGATCAACTCTGTTGAGACCTCAAACCCGCGTAATATTTCTGGTATCGTATATACGGTTCCAGCTATTGTAAGAAAGGGAGATTTAACCATAGCAGTTTCAACTGATTTTCCTGCATTAAGTAGAGTTATAAAAAATGAAATCTCAAAATTATATGGCAAAGAATTTGCTTTATATTTGAAATATCTTAAACAGATCAGAAAAAAGATTCAGGGACAGATATCTGACAGTAAAAAAAGACAGGCAATTTTTAGAAATATAGCGTCTGAAAAAATTGTGTCAATTTTGAGACAATATGGTTTTAAAGAAGCCAAAAAGGAGATTGAAAAAATCATAGATGAAGTTTAAAGTTGCTGTTATAGGTGCTGGTTATTTTGGCCAGAAACATATAAAAATGCTTGCTCAGATGCCTGATGTTGAAATTGTTGGTATCGTAGATACAGATATTAGCAAGGCTCAGGAGATCGGGCGAAAGTATGGATTGCGATATTATACCGTTTATGGAAATTTATTAAAATCTGCGGATATATTTTTTATTGTAACCCCAACTATTACTCATTTTGATATAGCAATGGATTTAATAAAAGAGAAAAAATCTATTTTTATAGAAAAACCACTGACTGAGAATCCTGGTTTTGCAGAAAAAATTTTTGATGAAGCAACAAAACACAATATAATAATGCAGGTTGGTTTGATAGAAAGATACAATCCTGTAATGAAAAGCCTTCTTGAGTATGTTGAAAATCCTCTTTTTATTCATGCAGAGAGACTTTCTCCTTTTTCAGGAAGAGGTATTGATACCGATGTTACCTATGATCTCATGATTCATGACATTGATTTAGTATTGATGATTCTTAAAAAATCAGAGAATTTAAAATTAACCGATTTAAAAGTCTTTACCCAGAGCATTATCACTTCAAAGATTGATTATGCCAGGGCATGGTTAGAGTTTGTTAATTATAACGATACAGTTGAAGTTTCTCTTACAGCAAGCAGGATTTCTTCTGATGTCAGGAGAAAATTCTCTGTTATTCAATCAGCCAGTGTTTTATATGCAGACTTAATCAATAAAACACTAGTAAAAGTTGATAAAAAAGGGCAGTTAACTGAACTTGCTGTAAAAAATAAGGACACCCACCCTTTATATGATGAAATAAGGGATTTTTTAAACTCTGTTAGACAGAGAAAGTATTCAATACATGCTGCTTCACCTGATGATATTATTAACACAATAAAATTAATAGAAAAAATAAACGGAGGAACACACTGATATGAAGCCATTCATTGATCTGCAGGCACAATATAGGAATATTAAAGAGGAAATATTAATATGCATAAATGATATTCTTGAAAGTTCTCATTATATACTGGGTAAAAATGTAAAATCATTTGAAGAAGAGATTAAATCTTATCTTTCAGTTGCGGATGCAATAGGAGTTGCCTCTGGTACTGATGCGCTGCATCTTGCGTTGAGAGCTCTCGATATAGGGAAGGGTGATGAAGTAATAACAACACCTTTTACATTTTTTGCCACTGTTGAAGCAATACTATACGTTGGTGCGAAACCTGTTTTTGTTGATATTGATGAGAAAACTTTTAATATTGACTCTTCAAAAATAGAAGACAAAATCACACCACATACAAAGGCAATTATTCCAGTTCATATATTTGGTTATCCTGCTGATATGATAAAAATCAATCAGATTGCAAAAAATTATGGATTAAAAATCATTGAAGATGCTGCACAGGCATTTGGTGCAAGAATAGGAAATAAAAAAGCTGGTAGTTTTGGAGATATTGGTTGCTTTAGTTTTTATCCAAGTAAAAATCTTGGCTGCTTTGGTGATGGTGGTATGGTTGTAACAAATGATTTAGAAATAGCGCAGAAGATAAGAGTTCTTCGAAATCACGGCTCTCCAGGTAGATATATTCATGAAACAGTTGGATTAAACTCAAGGCTTGATGAGATTCAGGCGGGGGTTTTACGTATTAAACTAAAACATTTAGATGAATATAACGAACAGAGAAGAAAAAAAGCAGAACTTTACACAAAGTATTTAAGTAACCTTGTAATCACACCTGAAGAACAGAATAATTTTTATCATGTTTATCATATTTATAGTATACTTTCACAATACAGAGAAACAATAAAGGAAACGTTATTAAGACATGACATTCCTTCCGTTGTTTATTATCCAATTCCTTTGCATCTTCAGAAAGCACTCAGTTTTCTTGGTTATAAAGAGGGTGATTTTCCTGTGGCCGAAGCAATTTCAAAGGATATTCTGTCCCTGCCAATTTATCCTGAACTTCCAGATGAGGAAGTTTATGAAATATCACAAATTATTCTGAGATGTCTCCAAGACTCTTAATAGTTGCGGGAGAATCTTCAGGAGAGATTTACGGTTCTCTGCTTGCTCCTTATTTAAATAAAGATTTTGAACTTATTGGTATAGGTGGAAAACATATGGCTCAAGCTGGAATAAAACTTGTTGGAGAAATTACCCATTCTTTAGGAGTATTTGAAGTGCTTGGTCAGTTGAAAAAATTAAAAAGAAATATGGAGATTGCTACAAGAGCATTAAAAGAAGTTCAGGGAGTTATACTGATTGATTACCCGGATTTTAATATTCCTCTTGCAAAAAAAGCTAAAGAACTCGGTAAAAGAGTTCTTTACTATGTAAGTCCACAAATCTGGGCATGGAGAAAAGGAAGGATAAATACAATTAAAGAAGTTATTGACTATATGGCAGTTGTTTTACCTTTTGAAGAAGCGATATATAAAAAAGCAGGTATTCCTGTAAAATTCGTAGGGCATCCCATGCTTGAGGCAATGATGAAAGAGCTGAACATAAATAAGATAGAAGATTTTAAACTTCAGGATAAAAAAGTACTGAGAGATAAATTTGATATCAACCAAAAAACAGTAATTACACTAATGCCTGGTAGCAGACCTGGTGAAATAAAAAGAAAAATGCCATTAATGTTAAAACTTATGAAGCATTTTGATTGTGAAACAACACATTTTATAATACCAAAAGCACCAAATATTGATTTCAGTGAAACTATTCTAAAACAAATTACATCTTCAGGAAATGTGACTATTTTCAATGAACAGTCTTTTACCGCACTTGCAATGAGCGATGTGGCAGTAATTACATCTGGAACATCAACTCTGCAGGCAACTCTTCTTACAATTCCTATGGCTGTTATTTATAGGATGAATCTTTTATCATATTTGATTGGTAGGACTATTATAAAAGGTGTTAAACATATTGCTTTGCCGAATGTAATTGCTGATTTTATGAATATAGGTGATATCAGGGTTAAAGAATTTATTCAAAAACTTGACAGTGGAAAAATCGCAAAAGAAATAAATTTGTTGCTTTATGATAACACTTACCGAGAAAATATTATTAATTTTTTCGCTAATATTAGAAAACACTTTATTACAAAAGAAGCTTCAAGAGAAGTTGCAGAAATATGCAGACAGCTTTTTTAATCTATAGTTTTTTATACTTAATTTCTCTTTTAATATTGCTTCCAAAAGAATATTTAAAAAGGCCATCAAGTCTACGAAATCGCTGGTTAAAGGAAAAGTTTGGATTTTTTAAAGACAATGATACAAAAATAGTGAAAAATAGTCAAAAACTTACGATATGGATTCATGCTGTTTCAGTTGGTGAAGTAATTGCAGTATCAAATCTTATAAAAAAGCTCACATCAAAATATGATATTGTTTTAAGTACAATTACTGATACCGGACAAAAGGTTGCAAAAGATAGATTTAAAGACTGTTCTGTAAATGTGATATATATGCCTTTTGATATTCCTTATGCCATTAATAAAACTCTCAAGCATTTTAATCCATCTTTTGTTATGCTCACTGAAACAGAACTTTGGCCTAATCTAATGCGAATTGTATCTCAAAATCTGCCATTGATGCTTATCAATGGTAGATTGAGTGAGAAATCCTATAAAGGTTACGGAAAAATTAAGTTTTTTATAAAGCCTTTGCTTAATAAATTCAGCATGATATGTGTTCAGGAAGATGGTTACAGAGAGCGGTTTATTAATCTGGGTGCAGATCAATCGAAAATTTACGTAACTGGAAATATGAAGTTTGATATTGAATTAGAAAAAATTGTTTTTACATGGGAAGATAGGATTCCTCATCCTGTTATAGTTGCTGGAAGTACGCATGAATCAGAGGAAGAAATTATATTAGATGCTTTTTTAAAACTCAATATGCCAGTAAGTTTGCTTATTGCTCCAAGGCATCCAGAACGATTTGAGAATGTTGAAAGTTTAATAAAACGTAAGATAAAATCCTTGGCAAACTATAATATATTTTTTTCTAGATTGAGCGGTTTACCATCAGATCTAAATCTTAGTTCTTCAGCCTGTATAATTCTTGTTGATCAAATGGGAATACTTGGCTCTCTTTACAGAGTTTCCGATATCGCCATAATAGGAGGGAGCTTTATCCCTCATGGAGGACAGAATCCTCTTGAACCAGCTTACTGGCAAAAGCCTATAATTTGTGGCCCACATATGCATAACTTTCCATTTATAGAACAATTTTTAACAGAAAAAGCCTGCTTGATGGCTGATGAAAATTCTCTTTTGAATATCATGAAGGAATTAGTAAAAAATGCTGAACTCAGAGAGTTGATTGGAGATAAAGCATATCAACTTTTTTTAGCAAAATCAGGTGCTACAGAAAAAACTATAAAGCTTATTCAAGCTCTCATCCCTTAACAATCTTTTCAAGTATTAAAAGTTTTTCAGTTTGTCCTATTACAATCAAAATATCTCTTTCTTGAATCAATGTTTGCGAGTTTGGATTGAATTGCATTGTTCCATCAACTCGTTTTATTCCAACTATAATTACTCCAATATCTCTGCCTATTTCGGTCTGTGCAATTGTTTTACCAACAAGACGTGATTGTGGAGAAACTTCGACTTCTTCTATCTGAACCTCTAAATACTCTGAACTTGTTGCAAATTCAAGAAAATCAACCACATTAGGTCTTAGCACAGTATGGGCAATTTTTAATCCTCCAATAAAATATGGTGAGACAACTTTATTTGCACCAGCTCTTTTAAGTTTATGTTCTGCTTCTTTATTAATCGCTCTTGCAACGATGAGTAGATTTGGATTCAATTCTCTTGCACTTAAAACTACATATAGATTTTCTGCATCAGATGGCAAAACTGTTAGTAGACCATCAGCTTTTTCAACGCCTGCATTTTTTAAAATCTCATCATTTGTTGCATCACCTTCAACATACATGAAAATGTCACTTTCAGGAAGATTAGATTTATTTTTTTCAATAACAACAACCTTTACATTACTTGCCATCAATTCTTTAACTATAATACTTCCCATTCTACCATATCCACAAACTATATAATGTCCTGACAACTCTTCAATGTTTTTTTTCATTTTTCTTTTTTTAAAAACCTCCTTTATTTCTCCTTCAATAATTATTCTTGCTCCTGTTGTAAGTGTATATGTAAAAACTCCAAATCCGCCCAATATAAGGAAAATGGTAAAGATTTTACCAGATGGACTGAGTTCTTTAACTTCCTTAAATCCAACTGTTGCAAGTGTGATTACTGTCATATAAAGTGCGTCAATAAAATTCATATCTTCAATAATCATATAGCCTGTTGTACCAATACCGAGCATTATTACTAAAAGCACAAAAATAAAAATAAATTTGCTGTGAAGTAAATTCATTATTGTAAATTGAAATATCGGTAACATAATGCTTAAAATTATAGCATACATTGTAATTTTTATAGGCTGAATTGTGTTTTAATTATAATGAACAGTTGATTGTTTGTATTGAAAAATGAAATTAAAAAAATTGATTGATAGTAATATGACAAATTTTAATATACTGAGAGAAATCTGTGACAGATGTCTGAATACTGAACGATGGCAAGGAAATGTCGTATTGATGGTTCTTGATATGGCGTTTACATCTGTTGGAGTAAGCTATTTTAATGTTGTTGTGCCTAAAATTAAAATTTTTCAGAATGAATTTATAAAAACTGGAAGAATAAATTCTCTTTCATCCCTTGCTCAGTTTAACTATAAAGAAGCATTTCATATATGGAAAAATATTCGCTCCTGGCATGTTGCTTGTGAAATTGCAAAATTCTTATCCACCGTATCAGAAAATGATAGAGAATCTCTGAGATTATGGGCAAATAATTCATTTTTAGAAAACTGGATGAATGACCCTGTTGCAAAAATCAAAGGTGTTGGACTGATTTCTTATCAATATCTGAGAATGATGGGAGGAGTTGATACAGTTATGCCGGATAAAATTGTAAAAAAAGTGATAAACGACATTCTCATTCAGGCTCAATATGAACCTGTTTATGAAAATATGAGGTTTATTAAAACTGTCGAACTTCTTGCAAAGAAAACAGGATATCGTCCAATAGAACTTTGCTGGATGACATGGTTTCATGAAAACAGTGCTAAAATTTCCGAAATGCCTTAACTTATAAGTCTTTTCCCAACAATATAAGCCTGACCAAGTGATATGCATGCATCATTGGCCGGAACATTTATATGAACTAATGGTTTTATTCCGTTTTTTTCTAAAATCTTGATAGTTTCTCTAACCAAATAAGAATTCTGAAAAACACCACCACTCAAACCAAGCCTGTCAAAACCGTATTTTCCCTTAAAATATATTGTTAACTCAATTATAATCTTTACGATAGTATTATGAAATTTCCATGAAATATCTGAAATAGAAACGCCTTGCAAAAGATCATCAACTATCTGTCTTATCATCAACGTGTAGTCAATGATTAAACTATTTTCCATAGATGAATTTTCTTCAGAGTTTTTAAACTCGAAATCATAACAATATTTATCGGAAAACTCTTTTCCCTGAGAAATTGAACTTTCAAGAGCTATTGCTGCTTCAGCTTCAAAACTGTTGTAATGGGAAACTCCAATCAATGAAGAAATTCCATCAAAAAACCTTCCCATTCCTGATGAAGAAGGGCTAAATTGTGTAATTTTTTTTAATTTAAGTATCTGCCTGATTTTGTTCTCTGAAGTTGCCTCAGACAGAGGTAGTTTTGATATTAAATCAAAATCATCTCCAAAAGCTTCGTCAATCAATGATAGAGCAATTCTTGAGCAGTCTTTAATGGCGTGCTCTCCTCCAGGAAGTCTAATAGGTTTAAGATGTGCAAGCCTTTGAAAATTTTTAATATCACAGTATAAAAACTCGCTTCCCCAGATATTTCCATCAATGCCGTATCCAGTTCCATCAAAAGCTATCCCGAATAGTTCATCTAACCCATATTCAGCCATAAGAGAGGCAATGTGGCAGTAGTGATGCTGAAGGGCAAATCTTTGAATACCTGTTTTTTTGCCGTACTCCTTTGCCCATTGAGATGAATAATATCCGGGATGTAGGTCATATCCCAATGCAACGGGTTCAATTTTATAAACCGATTTAAGATTATTTAAAACTTCCTCAAAAAATTCAACTGTTTCAATGTTCTCCATATCTCCAATGTGCTGGCTCATTATGGCATAGTTTGATTTGATAAGAGTAAAGGTGTTTTTCAGATCAGCACCTACTCCTAAAACCGCAGGTATTTCTTCTTTAAGTTGAATTGCCTTTGGAACAAATCCTCTTGCTCTTCTTATAAAATAAATCTTTCCGTTTAATTCTCGCACAACAGAATCATCAACACGCATGAATATTCCCCTGTTATGAATCAGAAAAGCATCTGTAACATTTTGTAGTTTTTCAAAGGCTTCTTCATTTTTTGTTATGATTGGCTCTTCAGAAATATTTCCACTTGTCATCACAAGGGCATCAAAGTGAGGATGAGCTCCGTTAAAATTAGGCTTATAATCAATAGGATAGTAAAAAAGTAAATAATGTAAAGGAGTATATGGTAGCATAAACCCGATACAGGAGTTTTTTGGAGCAATGATCTCTGGAAGTTTGCATTCATTTTTTTTCTTTAAAAGAACAATAGGTCTCATTGGTGAGGTAAGAATGTTTTTTTCATTTTCAGATAAAAGACAATATTTTCCTATAGATTGTAGTGAAGGAGCCATGAGTGCAAAAGGTTTATTGCTTCTTTTTTTTCTTTTTCTTAAATTCTCTACAGCTTTAGCATTGGTTGCATCACAACAAAGTTGAAAACCTCCAAGTCCTCTTATTGCAACAATTTTGCCTTCCTTGATAAGTCTTATCGATTCCACAAATGGATTTACAATTTCTTTAAATCCTTCTGAAGTTTTAATAAAAAGATTCACTTTAGGACCACATACCGGGCATGCATTTGGCTGGGCGTGAAATCTCCTGTTTAGAGGATCCTTATACTCTGTCAGACAATCATGACACATTTTAAAAATAGACATAGTTGTATTTGGTCTGTCATATGGAACTTTAATTGTAATTGTATATCTCGGACCACAATTGGTACAGTTTATAAATGGATAAAGATATCTTCTATCAGAAGGGTTAAAAAGCTCTTTCAGACAATCATCGCATATTGATACATCTTCTGAAATATGAGTAAATCCAGCATCATCTATGCTCTCAACAATTTCAAAAGTTGAGTAGTTGTTGATAGGAAATTCTTCTGTTTCAATAGAGTATATTTTTGCAAGAGGTGGAGGTTCATTTCTGAGAATATATAAAAATTTCTCGATATTTTCTCCTTCTAAGTCTATTGTTACTCCGTGAGATGTATTTGTAACAAATCCTTTGAGATTAAGTTTTAAAGCAAGGTTATAAACAAAAGGCCTGAATCCAACTCCCTGAACAACGCCTTTAACATCTATATGAAGCCGCTTCATTTTTTTAGAATAACATTAATTCTCTTACAGGTGAAAAGCTCTGTCTGTGAATTGGGCATGGTCCAAATTTTTTAATTGCCTCAAGATGTTGTTTTGTAGCATAGCCTTTATGCTGATTAAATCCATAATTACAATATATTTGATGGTAGCTATTCATTATTAAATCTCTTGTTACTTTTGCAATAATGCTTGCTGCTGCTACAGAAGCACTTTTCTGGTCTGCTTTTATGATCGCTTTTTGTTTGATATTTTGTAGTTCTGGAATTTCCAACGCATCGATGAGTATAAGATCAACATTTTTATTTAAATCTTTAAAAGCTCTGAGCATGGCAAGACGGGTAGCTTCCAGAATATTTATCTGATCAATAATATTTTCATCCACAATACCTATTCCAACTGCAGCATGCTTACGTATTTCATTAAAAAGAGTTTCTCTTTGCTTTAGTGTAAGCTTTTTTGAGTCGTTTATTCCTTCAATTACTTCATTGTCCAGAAAACATACACAACCTGCAACAACAGGACCAGCAAGAGAACCTCGGCCTGCTTCATCTATTCCAGCAATAACTGTTAAACCCTGTTTACGAAATAAATCATCAAAGGCAAAAAGGCTCATGCCTTCTGATAATCCATCTTCTCTTTAACCTTTGCCTCTTTACCCTTCTTGGTTCTGAGATAGTATAGCTTGGACCTTCTTACAATTCCTCTTCTGACAACTTCAATTTTGTCAATAATCGGACTATGAAGAGGGAATACACGTTCAACTCCAACTCCGAAGGAGATTTTTCTTACTGTGAAAGTTTCTCTAATTCCTCCGCCCTTACGTGCTATAACAACACCTTCGAAGACCTGGATTCTTTCCTTATCACCTTCTTTAACCTTTACGTAAACCTTTACAGTATCCCCTGGCTTGAAATTAGGTATTTCAGGCTTTTTAAATCTTTCTTCTATTGATTTAATTATAAACTGATTCATCATGAACCCCCAGAATGTTTCTATTTATTTCAGAGCAAAGCTCCTTTAGTATTTGCATTTCTTCATTAGATAAATTTTTTAATAAATCAGGTCTTTTTTGTAATGTATTTCTCAATGCCTCTTTTTTTCTCCAGAGAGCTATTTTTTTATGATCTCCACTTAAAAGAACATTAGGAACTCGCATTCCATTAAACTCCTCGGGTCTTGTATATTGAGGGTAATCCAAAAACCCTCTCATAAAAGAATCCTCTTTTGCTGAAGATTCATCTCCCAAAGCACCAGGAATCAAACGCACAATACTATCTATTATAACTAAAGCAGCCAATTCTCCACCAGTTATAATATAATCTCCAATAGAGATTTCTTCATCAATAATATTTTTAATTCTTTCATCAATTCCTTCATATCTACCACAGACTAAAACCAATTCTTGATTTTCGTTATAAAATTCCTGTGCAACTTTTTGACTGAATACTCTTCCCTGAGGAGACAGTAAAACCACTTTTCTTGGTTGTCCATCACTTTTTATATAATTTATCACATTATAGAAAGATTCTATCTGCATTACCATCCCTGCTCCGCCTCCATAAGGAGAATCATCAACCTTTTTATGTTTATCAGACGTAAAGTCTCTTAAATTATGTATCTTTACCTCTGCAAGCCCTTTGTTTAATGCTTTGCCAATTACTCCGTGTATGAGGTAACATTCTATTAGTTCTGGAAATATTGTTAAAACGTCAAACTCTTTCATAAAAAGAAAGGGCGTGAATTCACGCCCTTTATTACAAAGTTTTTACCAGGACTATTCTAAAATTTCAAGGACACATCTTTTTCCAACTTTTGTGCCCGCAGCACCAAGTATTGTCCTCATAGCCCTTGCAGTTTTTCCCTGTTTTCCAATTACCTTTCCAAGATCGCTAGGAGCAACTCTGAGCTCATATACAGTGGTTTTTTCACCTTCAATCTCGGTAACCTTAACCTCCTCTGGTTTGTCAACTAGTGACTTAGCCATTGTTTCAATAAGTGTCTTCATGCTCATAATCTGACCTCCGTGCAAAAGAGTAGTAAATACCCAAATGGGTATGTTAGGCAGAAACGCGTGTAATTAATTTTTTAACAGTATCTGACGGCTGAGCGCCTTTTTCAATCCAGTATTTAACCCTGTCAATATTCAGATTAATTTCTGGCGGATCTGTTTTTGGATTATATGTTCCAACAATTTCAATAAAAGGACCATTTCTTCTGCTTTTTGCGTCAGCTATAACAACTCTGTAAAAGGGCTGTTTTTTAGCTCCTAAACGCATTAATCTTATCCTAACCAATTTTAACCTCCGAAAAATTATTCCCGATAATTTATAAATATATTACATTATTGCTGATAAATGCAACTATTTCTATTAAGTTATGAAAAAGTATCTAAAGCAGGATGTTTATGGAGTATAATTATTTATGCCTTATTTTAATGTGTCTGTTCCGCTAAAGTTAAAAATTCTTACATATCACTTTAATAAAGATATTGATTTGACAGGATTTGCAGTTCAGGTTCCATTAAAAAACAGAGTAGTTGATGGAATTGTTATTAAAAAACTAGACAAAAAACCTGATGAAGTACCGCAGACAAAAGAAATTCAGAGCATAATTGGTGAAGTTTACAATAAAAAATTTATAGAATTTCTTAAATGGATGAGTTTTTATTACATTTCTGAAATAGGTTCTGTTGTCAGATCTACTTTTTTTGAAGAGGTCATGCACGTAATCAAAGGTAAAAATTATAAAAGAACATCAAAAAAACAAAGCTTGTCTGAAGAAAAGACAGCTCTGCCTCAATTAGAATCCTGTTTTTTAAATAATGAAACTCTTTCAAAAATTATTGATACCAAAAGGGAAGGGCAGTATAAAACATTTCTCATTCATTGTCCGAATTTTTTTTATGAGATGAAACTCATGCTTGAGGTTGTAATGACAATTTCATCTTCAGATGGAACAATACTTTTAGTGCTACCTGAAATAAAAGATGCTCAAAAATTATTCAATTTTTTGAAAGGCTGTAACATTCAGGCTGTGCTTCTTCACAGTGAAATGAAACGTGCTGAGCTTTTATCTTCAATAAAAGAAATAATCGAAGATAAAGTAAAGGTTATTGTGGGAACAAGATTTGCTGTATTTGCTCCTGTAAAGAAGCTTTCTTTAATTATGTTGGCACAGGAGTCAAGCTGGCTTTATAAAGCAGAAGAAACTCCGCGATACCATGCAAGAGATTGTGCTGTAATGAGAGGATTTATTGAGTGTTGTCCTGTTGTTCTTACCGATTTCATGCCATCAACCACTTCTTACTATAATGCTTTGAGGGGCAAATATGAACTTATTGATGATTTTAATCAGTTAAAACATCCTGATATAAAGATTCTAAGACAACCCTATCAAACTATTTTTCATCCAGAGGTATTGCTTTATTTAAAACTCTATCATAAAGAAGGAATTTTAGTTACCTCTCCAAGAAGTGGATATAGTCTTATTAGATGTTCAGAATGCAGGGAAGTTATTAAATGTGAACAATGCGGATACAGTATGGTTTTTCATAAGTCTTCAGGATTGCTTGAATGTTTTAGATGCAACAGAGTTATAAAAATGTATGAACAATGTCCTTACTGCATGGGAGTGGATATCCATCCAGTTGGAGTAGGGGTGGAACGAATTATTGATGAACTTAGACAGATTTTTTCAAAAAAACAAACAGAGATTAACGAAATTGACTTAAACTCTGAAAAAGTTCATGGAATTTGTGTGGGTCAGGCAGGCAAAATAAAAACAGGATATCATTCAATATTTAAAGGAGCTATTATTCTAGATTTTGATTTTTTTATTTCTATCCCTGATTACAGAACTCTTGAAAATGCTTTTGCAAGAGTTTTATCAATAAGTCAGCTGGTTAAAGAAAACGGGAGTTTATTTATTCAGACAAGAAATCCCACAGCTGATATTTTTAAATTTATTCGCTCTTATAATTTTAAAGATTTTTATCTTTATGAGCTAAAACATCGCAAAGAGACAGATTTGCCGCCATTTTCAAGAATTGTTAAATTGATGGTGAAACTCAAAAAAACCGGTTTAAAGGAAACATTAGATAAACTTAAAGAGTTTTTAAAAACTCACATAACAGGAGAAGTTATTGGACCTTTAAAACATGCAAACACAGATGAATTTGTTTTTATCCTTCGCTCTAAAGACAAGAGAAAACTTACTGAAGATTTAACTACTGCTCTGGGAAAACTTATAAATTTCAAGGAGATTGCAATAAAAGTTGAAGTAGATCCTGTAAGTTTAAAAATCTAAAAATAACTTTGTCCTGTCTTTTTTAAAAATTTTTTCTGCCACTTCAATATCTCTTGCGATATTATATTTAAGCTCCTCGGGTGATATAAATCTTTTTTCATCGCGAAGTCTTTCAATAAAATGGACTCTTATTGTTTTACCAAGCAAATTTTCTTTAAAATCGAGAATATGAACCTCATAGTTTATATTAATATTGCCAAATGTGGGGTTGTTCCCTATATTTGCAACTCCTTTTAATGTTTTGTAACTATCAGAATTTTTATTATTCAGGAAAGGGATTGTAACTTTAACTGCATATACTCCTTCTTTTGGGATTATCTCTTGCTTTGGGACAATGTTTGCTGTGGGATATCCAAGAATTGATGAGCCTCTTCCTGCACCTTTTATCACTTCACCATCTATGTGATATGCTCTGCCAAGAAATTGGTTTGCTTCTTTGATATTGCCTTCAAAAAGAGCATTTCGTACAGCGGTACTGCTCAATATTTTCCCATTTTTTTTATATGCTTTAAGCACTGTTACCCTGAATCCGTATATTTTCCCAAGTTTGGTAAGAAGCTCTCGGTCTCCTTTTCTGCCCTTACCGAATTTATAATCATAGCCAACAACAATCCATTTTGCATTGAAGTTATCAACCAGAATATTTTTTACAAAATCCTCTGGTTCGATTTGTGCGAATTCCTGTGTAAAAGGAATAGAAATTACGAGGTCTACTCCGCATTGTGCAATTAGCCTGATTTTGTCTTCATTTGTTGTTATTAACTTTAATGGATGTTCTTTATATAGTACTTTGATTGGATGAGGATTAAAAGTTATGACTACTGATACTCCTTGAATCTGTTTGGCTTTTCTTTTTATATAATCGAAAATTTTCTGGTGTCCTATGTGAACGCCATCAAAATTACCAATGGTAATCACAGGTTCTGGATAATCAATTTTTTTAATTTCTTTAATTACCTGCATATTTTCTCTCCAGTGTGATAAGTTCCTGAAATATTTTTTCAACCTGCACTTTTGTTTCTTCAACAGTTCCCGAATTATCTATTATATAGTCTGATTTTGATTTTTTCATCTCAATTGGAAATTGACTTTTTAGTCTTTTTTTAGCTTCTTCTTTTGACATACTTTTTTTTTCAAGTCTTTCAAGAGCTGTTTCTTCAGGGGCATATACTGTAATTATGACATCAAACCTGTTTTGATAGCCTCTTTCAAAAATAAGCGGAGCTTCAATCAGCACAATTGATGGTTCTCCATGAGTTGGAATGTTTTTTATTATCTCATCAATTCGTTCAAAAACTTTTGGATGTAGAATATTTTCAAGATAAATTCGCATCTGAGGATTTTCAAAGACTATCTGGGCTATATAATTTTTGTTAACTTTACCATCAATTAATGCATCTTCGCCAAAAAGTTTTTTTATTTCATCAACTATATCAGGTTGATTGAAAAGTTCGTCTACAATGTGGTCAGTATTTATAACATAAACACCCAGTTTGCGAAAAAGTTCTGCTACTGTGCTTTTTCCCATTCCAATATTACCTGTGAGTCCAGCTTTAATCACTTTTTATCATCTCCTTAAGTTCCTTCAATTTTTTTAAAGCCTTCTGAGGTGAAAGCTTTTCTATATCAATTTTTGCTATTTCAGCAATAATCGGATCATCCTGGAAAAACAGGTCAAGTTGTCTTGCTCTTGACCTGAATGTTTGAAACTCCTTTTTTTCAAGTTGTTGCAGTATCTGCTTTGCTCTGTTTAAAATCTCATACGGAAGTCCTGCAAGACGAGCAACCTGAATGCCATAGCTTTTGTCAGCACCGCCTTTTTCTATTTTCCTTAAAAATATTATTTCATCTCCCCATTCCTTAACAACAACCGTGTAATTTTTAATACAATCAATATTGAATGCAATGTCTGTTAACTCGTGATAATGAGTTGCAAATAAAGTTCTCGCTTTTATTTTTTCAGCTATATACTCAACAACTGACCACGCAATGCTTATTCCATCAAAAGTACTTGTTCCTCTACCGACTTCGTCAAAGATTATAAAACTTTTTGATGTTGCATTGTTGAGAATATTGGCTGTCTCTATCATTTCGACCATAAATGTGCTCTGTCCCTTTGCAAGATAATCAGCAGCACCTATTCGTGTAAAAATTCTATCCACAATTCCTATATTTGCAGTTTTTGCAGGAACAAACGACCCAATCTGAGCCATAACTACAATCAGAGCATTCTGCCTCATGTAGGTTGATTTTCCTGCCATATTTGGTCCTGTAAGAAGAATAATTTTCTGTTCCTCTGTACCAATTAATAAATCATTTGGAATGAATCTCTGATCAGGCATTTTCCCCAATTGAATTAGTCTTTCAATTACAGGATGTCTTCCTTCAATTATTTCTATGACTTCATCTTCATTGATCTGAGGTCTTGTGTAATTATATTTTGAGGCAACTTTTGCTAGAGAGCAAAGGAAATCAATAAAGCCAATTGTATAGGCATTTTTAAGAATTTGCTCTGTATAGATTGACATTGTTTTAACCAGTTCAATAAAGAGCTCCTGTTCAAGTGTTTGAAGCCTTTCCTCGGCACCAAGTATTTTTGACTCAAGCTCTTTGAGTTCTTCTGTTATAAATCTCTCAGCATTTGCAAGCGTTTGCTTTCTTATGTAGGTTGAAGGAACAAGACTGAGATTTGATTTTGTTACTTCAATGTAGTAACCAAAAATTCTGTTATAGCCAACTTTAAGAGAATTTATTCCAGTCTTTTTTCGCTCCTCAGCCTCCATGTTTAAAATGTAGTTTTTGCTCTGAGATGTGAGTGTTCTAAGTTCATCTATAATGGAGTTGTATCCATCTTTGAAGATTCCTCCTTCATTTATTGTGTTAGGAGGGTTGTCAGAAATGGCACTTTCAATCAATGATATAAGGTCATTAAGTTCGTAAAGTGAGTTCAATAAATCATGAATCACCTGAGAATCATTATTTAACAGTTGTTTTTTTATTTCAGGAATTTTTTTTAGTCCATCTTTTAATGCCTTGATTTCTCTCGGATTTATATTTTCTCCTTTAATTTTAAGTGCGAGTCTTTCAATGTCAGGGAAATCTTTTACAATCTTCTCTATAAACTCTCTTAATGCATAATCTCTGTAAAAGGCTTCAACTCCATCAAGTTTTTTTTCAATTTCTTCCTTATTTAAAAGTGGAGAAGACAGAGCATTCTTTAAAAATCGAGTGCCCATAGGAGTCATTGTCTCATCTAAAACCCAGAAAAGAGATCCCTCTTTATTTCCATCAAGAGAATTTAAAATCTCCAGATTTTTTTTGGTAGCACTATCAAGGAGCATAAATTCAGAAAGATTCAGTAATTTTAATTCTTTAAATTCAGTTTGTTGCTTATTTTCTTCAAGATATTTTAAAAGTGCTCCTGCTGCTGATACTGCCATCTCTAAATCTTCTATTCCAAAACTCTTAAGAGATGCTATTTTGAAATACTTAGTTAAGTTTTTATATGCAAGCATATAGTCAAACTTCCAATCCTCTATAAAAGTTTTGTGTTGATGTATTCCTTCAATTTCAAAAACGTCTTTCATAGTTGAAGGAAGTAAGATTTCTTTAGGTTCAAATCTTTCAATTTCATCAATAAAATTTTTACTGCTTTCATATATTACAAACTGTCCTGTAGTAATATCCGCCACTGCAATTCCTGTTTTTCCTCTTAAAGGATATGCTGCCATTATGTAAATATTTTCTTTTGTTCCTTCTGGCAGATATGTTCCAGGAGTTAATACCTTTATAACTTCTCTTTCAACTATACCTTTTGAAGCTTTAGGATCACCAATTTGTTCGCATATTGCAACCTTATATCCTTCTCGTAAAAGTTTTTCAATATATGAATTTGCTGCAAAATAAGGAACACCACACATCGGAATTGCTCTGTCTTTTCTGTCCCTTGAAGTTAGCGTTATTTGTAAGATTTTGGATGCGATTCTGGCATCTTCTCCAAACATTTCATAGAAATCACCAAGACGAAAAAAAATAATTACATCTTTATATTGTTCTTTAATCTTGAAATATTGACGCATTAATGGAGTAAATTCTTCCTGCTTTGTATCTTCAGATTTCATTTAATTATTATAAATCATATCGATCTTTAACCTTTAGTTTTATTCTCTTTAACCTTTTAACTACAAGCTAAAGCTCCGCATCCCTACATCCCTAGATCAACTGAAACATTCTTAATAATTGAGTAAAAGTGTTATTATTAAAAATTAGAAAGATTATCTCACCGATTACCTGAAGAATTCAAGAGCTTTGATTGAAAGGGATTTGAAAAATATATTATTATTAACAAATAATTCCATCTGGAGGCTTTAGTGAAGACTCTGCTTGATATAGAAAATGGGAAAAAAATTAAGATTTTGAAGATTTCAGGCGGTAAAGGAATCAGGCACCATCTTCAATGCCTCGGAATTCATGTTGGCGATATCGCAGTTTTAAAAAAGAGCTCATTTTTAGGTGGACCTGTGCTTTTAGAGGTTAATGGATATGATCTTGCATTGGGTAAAGGAGTGGCTTCAAAGATTGAGGTTGAGGAAATTGAATGAAAATTGCTTTTATAGGGCAGCCCAATGCGGGTAAAAGCACCATATTTAACGGTCTTGCAGGATATAAAACAGTTACAGCCAATTTTCCAGGACAGACAGTTAATTATACTATCAGTACAGTTAAACTCGGAGATGAAGTATTTGAAATAGTTGACCTGCCGGGTATTTATTCTCTTACCGCCATTGATATGGCTGAACTTGAATCAAGAAAATACATTTTATCAGGACAGGCAGATGTTGTTATAAATGTAATTGATGCTTCCACCCTTTCAAGAAGTCTTGAACTCACACTTCAGCTTGCCGAATTACAGGTTCCCATGGTTATCTGTCTTAACATGATGGATGAGGCTCGTAGAAAAGGAATTGAAATAAATAAAGAGAAGCTTTCTCAGATATTTGGAGTGCCTGTTATTGAAACTGTTGCAAATAAAGGAATCGGGCTTGATAAAATATTTAGCTCGGCTAAAGAAGCATACTATAAAAAATTAATTCCTAAAATTCAATTGTTTCATAAAGACATTGAAGAAAAAATTGAAGAAATTGAAAAAATGATGCCTACAGAACTTGTTAAAAATATTCCAGGCCGATACATTTCATTGAAACTTCTTGAAGGAGATCAAGAAATATTTAAAGAAATCAGAAATTATCCTGAATTTTTTAACAAAATTAAACAAATAAGAGAAGAAATAAAAAAAACGCATGGACGACATACAGACAGTGTAATATCTTCTGAAAGGCATGCTCTCACAATGAATATATTTGAGGAAGTGGCAAAAGTTGGAGAACCATCAAAAAGTTTTCGAGAAAAGGTGGATGATATTCTTACCAATAAATATTTTGGCTATCCGCTGTTATTAATTATCGTCTTTGGAATATTTTTTATAGTGTTTGAGATAGGCAGGATAGTTGAGGATCCGCTTGTGGGGATTTTTGACTCCATGATTGAGAAATTACCCGGTTTTCTTGAAAATGATTCTTTAATTTTTTTTATTTTTAAAGGATTACTTGAAGGTTTTTCAGGTGGGCTTGGTGTTGCCATACCTTATTTGATACCTTTTTTTATCGGGCTCACAATTCTTGAAGACATAGGATATCTCCCCCGCATGGCTTTTTTAATGGATACAATTATGCACAGAATCGGACTTCATGGAAAAAGTATTCTCCCTTTTGTTATTTCGTATGGATGCAATGTTCCGGGAGTTATGGGAACAAGAATCCTTGAATCTCCAAGAGATCGATTTATTACAGCAGCCCTTTCTGTTTTTATCCCATGCGCAGCAAGAAGTACTATAATATTTGGACTTGTAGGAGCATATATTGGAGGACTGGCAGCAGCCGGGCTTTATATTTTCAATATATGTATCGTTATGATTCTTGGGGGCATATTAACAAGGTTTATCCCTGAGATAACTCCTGGATTAATAATGGAAATTCCGCCCTTGAGAATTCCAACATTGAAAAATATTTTTTTAAAAACTTGGCTGAGATTGAAAGATTTTATGCTTGTTGCATGGCCTCTTTTGGTGATTAGCAGTATTATTTTGAGTTTGCTTGAATATTTTAAAATGGACACTATATTAAATAAAATATTCTCTCCAATAGTAAGCTGGATGCTTGGATTACCTGAGGAAACAGGCATTACTCTTGTTTTTGGTATCCTTAGAAAGGAGCTTTCGATGATTATGCTTTTTCAGGCAATGCATACAACTCAGTTAAATACTGTAATGACCAATGTTCAGTTAATTGTTTTTACAATTTTTACACTCTTTTATATTCCCTGCGTTGGAACTATGGGTGTACTTTTAAGAGAATTAGGCGCCAGGAAAATGATATTAATAACTGTATTAACAATCACAGTAGCATTAATCTTATCAGTACTTTCAAGAATAATACTGTCATTGATTATTTGAGAAAAAATCTACAACTTTGATATTCTTTAAAGAGGGAGGTGTATAAAAAATAGCCAAAATTTACGGCAATACAACAGGATTAAAAAAAAGCATTATTCATGGATTAGAAAGACTTTACAGAAAAAGACAGCCTGTGGAAGTTCTTATAACTTCAGAATTGGCCAAATCTTTATGCTCTATTTCTTATGAACTCAACAGACAAATTGGAGTATTAATTAACAGGTCAGGTAATATCACTCATATTATAATAGGAAGCTCTCAATCTATTTTAATTCCCGAACTTGAAAATTTTCCGATTGGGAAAAAGCCTTTGAGAGGCTTGCGATATATTCATACTCATTTAAACAAAGAACTGCCAGATAGAGAAGATATATCTGACTTAAGACTTCTCAGATTTGATATTCTTGCTGCTTTAATCAATGAAAAAGGCTTTCCAGAAGATATTCACACAGTTTATCTCTTACCATATGGCAAAGAAAAACAATTTGAAGTTTTATCTTCGAAATTTAACTCCTTCAGACTAAATTTTAAGGAGTTCATAAACAATCTTGAAGCAGAAATGGATCGAGCGAGAGTTATAGATACAATGGATAACAGAGAACGAGCAATGTTAATAAGTGTCTCTAATGCCCCAAAATATATTCTTGAAGAACATATGGAAGAATTAGAACAGCTTGCAGAATCAACAGATTTAATTGTCATAGACAAGATTGTTCAAAGAGTAAAAGAAATAAATCCAAAGTATCTAATGGGTGAGGGTAAACTAAGAGAGCTAATTATTAAAGCAATGGATATGGGAGTTACTCTTTTAGTATTTGACCAGAATCTAACTCCTTCGCAGATAAGAGCAATTACTGACATGACAGAGGTAAAGGTAATTGATCGAAGTCAACTAATTCTTGATATTTTTGCTAAAAGAGCACATTCTCGAGATGGAAAAGTGCAGGTGGAACTTGCTCAATTAAGATATATGCTTCCAAGACTTACAGGAAAAGGCACAGCAATGTCAAGGCTTGCTGGAGGAATTGGAGGTAGAGGTCCTGGAGAAACAAAACTAGAAGTGGACCGCAGAAGAATCAATGAAAGAATTCATCATCTTGAGGCCGAACTTAAAAAACTCAACCTAGCAAGACAGCAGAGAAAGAAGAGAAGAAAAGAGCTTTCAATTCCTATTGTTTCAATTATAGGATATACAAACGCTGGTAAATCCACTCTTCTTAATGCTCTTACAAAAAGCTCTGTTTTTGTTGAGGATAAAATGTTTGCAACCCTTGATACATCATCAAGAAGGCTTAAATTTCCCGAAGAAAGAGAGCTTATAATTACTGATACAGTTGGTTTTATAAGAGATCTGCCAGATGACCTTGTTTCTGCGTTTAAAGCAACATTAGAAGAGCTTGAAGATGCATCTTTGCTTATTCATCTTGTTGATATTTCAAATCCTTATTTTGAAAATCATATTGATGCAGTGAACAGAATTTTGAAAGAACTGGGTCTTGATACAAAACCGGTGATCCTTGTTTTCAATAAAGCTGATAAACTGACGCCTTTAGAAGTACAACAAATTTGTAACAGATATCATGCAATAGGCATTTCTGCGATTGATAAGAAGACAGTTTTACCTTTGATAGACATAATTCAGAATAAAATCTGGGAAGAAAAAATATTTTCAGTAGCTCATGAATATTAATTTTTATTTATATCTTTCTACCTTAAATTTGTAAATTTCAACATCAGCATCATATGGATTAATGCCTGCTTTTAATTTGGCAATCCTGAGTTGTTCGTCTACTGTATCAACTCCCTCGATGTCTGGAAGTAGTAAACCTTTACGCCATCCTTTTACAACAATTATTCCATATTTTTTTGGATCAAGCTCATCTAGGCTCTGTACAGGTTCTGGATGACTAAGAATATCAACTGAATACTCTAATTCATCAAGTTCAGTTGAATCTACAGGAGGAAAACGAGGGTCTTCTGTTGCTGCAGCTATAGCATTACGCACTATTTCTGTATATATATTTTCAGTAGCAGGCAAAAATGTTCCTATACATCCACGAAGTTGACCTTTTTTCTTGATTGAAACAAATACTCCTGCTTTTTTTTGCATGGCAGCTGGAATTTTTTCAGGAATTGGAGATATTTTCCCCATTTTTACATATTCTTCTACAGTTTTCTTTGCAAGTTCTACATATGGGTGCATAAAAAAGTATATCAAAAAAATTGACTTAAAGGCAAAAAAATAGTTAAAATTGAGTTCATGCAAACAAAAGTTAAAAAGGGAACAATAGTAATTGATTCAGAAAAATGTAAGGGATGTAAATACTGTGTTTTAACCTGCCCCCAAAAATGTATCGAGATTTCATCAAGCTTTAATTCATCAGGTTATTTTGCTGCTAAATTTTCAAATCCTCTTAATTGCATTGGTTGTGCAATGTGTGCGGTTGTCTGCCCTGAGATCGCTATAGAAGTTTTTGTAAAAGATTAAACTTAAAGGTAAAAACTCTCCTTCTGATGTTTTTAAATATGTTGCTCCAATGTTTAGGGGCGTTATTTTTAAAAATTATATTTGAGTATTTATCCTGTTCCACAACATGTGGAAACATCATTTCCTATTACTCTGCTTATCTTCTTTTCTACCCTAATTGTTGTGAAAACCATCTTTTAGATGCACCGCAAAGAGGGCAAACCCAGTCTTCTGGAAGTTCTTCAAAAGGAACTCCTGATGGGATTTTGCCCTTTTTATCACCTTTCTTTGGATCATAGATGTATCCACATCGTCCGCAAACATAAACCTGATCTTTAGTGTTATCTTTCATTTTGTTTTCCTAATTTATTTTTGTTTTAACCATAGTCCATGAATATTACAATATTCTCTTGCAGAGATATTTTCACCTTCAACTCTAAACAGAGCTTCAGGTGACTGACCAGGTCTCAGAAATTCTCTGTAAGCCTTTCCATCTACTATAAGCTCAATCCATTCAATATAATGTTTTTCTTCCATTGGATGTGGAACACTTCCAACTTTAACCTTGTAATTTTCACCAATCCTTTCAATTACAGGAACATGTTTTTCCTGAGAAGCATCAACTGTATTTTCTTCCATAAGCTTCATCGGAATTTCACAGCAGACAAGTTGACCTATTCCTTCATGTAACACTTCTACAATGTTCCCGCATTTTTCACACTTATAGATTTGAAGTTTTTAGTCATTGCCTTACCTCCTTTCAATATTTTAATTTTTATAAAACTTATTTTATTAAATAATAAATATTATTTCAATGATTAGAAATTTTTTAAAAATAATTTCTCTGAAAAATTTTGCTAAAACACATGTGGAAGCAACAATGGCAAACAGTATTGGAGAAATTTTCAAGAGTAAAGGTGAACTTAATAAAGCTTTGTATTACTATAGAGAATCTTTAAGACTTGAAACCAAAAAAAATAAAGCTTTTATGTATAATAAGATTGCAAATATCTACTTTTATAAAATGATTATAAAAAAGCGATAGAATACTTTACAAAAACTATGAATATCTTTAAAAATATGCTAACTATCATACTTATGCGAAAACTGACCTTAATCTTGGTAATACACATAGGAAATTGAAAAAGTTTTATAATGCTGAAAAATATCTTTTTGATGGACTGACAAGAATTCAAAATAATACAGATAGATACTGGGAAGGTATAACCTGTAAATGTATTGGTTTATTATATATGGAGCAGGGAAATAAGACACTTGCAAAGGAATACTTGAACAAGGCCTCGAAATTTTTAAATCAATTAGAGATCAAGAAGAAATAGCAAATGTCTCAATTTATCTTGCAATTATTGAAAATGAATAGAGAAATATAAAGGGGGTAAAAAGAAAATGACATTTAAAACAGAGGCTTCTGAAGAGAATCAAACAGTTTTATATGAAGTTAATGGAGAGAAATACGAATCTTATTATTTAAAGATGAGCAAAGATGTTCTGCTGGTTTTTCTGGTACATGACTGGAATGGTATTAATGATTATGCAATGAAACGTGCAGGGATGCTAAATGAGCTTGGATACTCTGTTTTTTTGATTGATATGTATGGCAAAGGAGTAAGGCCTGAAAGCATTGAAGAAAAGATGAATTTAACTGGAATGCTTTATAATGACCGTAAAAAAATGAGACAACTTCTTTCTGCAGCTTATGATAAGGCAAGACAACTGGGAGCTAACGTACAAAATGCTGTAATTATGGGTTATTGTTTTGGTGGAACAGTCGCACTTGAATTTGCAAGAACAGGGATAGATTTAAAATCATTCATATCATTTCATGGAGGACTTAAAACTCCTGAAGGTCAGGATTACTCAAAAACAAAAGGAGAAATTTTAGTATTTCATGGAAGTGCAGATACGATGATTCCGATTGAAGAATTTACACAACTGGTAAAGGAGCTTGAAGCTTTTAATGTAAAGCATGAGATGACCACTTACAGTGGTGCACCGCATGCATTTACGGTCTTTGGAACTGAAAACTACAGAGAAGTAGCAGATAAAAGGTCATGGAAGAGACTTATAGAGTATTTGCAAGAAATAGAAACAGTTACTTCATGAGATTTAGAATAATTCCTGATTCATAACAAGTAAGATTGTTTCTATAAATATGAGAAAGAAATCGTATACCCAAATCCAGCGATAAACGTTATAAAAGCAAATATACCTGATGTAGAGAGTTGTAAAGAAGGAAATTTTGTCATGGCAATAGCTAATTTATTGAAAAACTATCATGAGGAAGTCGGAA
>Ga0134100_1000796_pt1 | contig 33810 bp, 34 predicted proteins | sample 11_taG_2_FD_94444 | JGI IMG/M metagenome (GOLD analysis project Ga0134100, IMG submission 94444) | Switchgrass degrading microbial communities from high solid loading bioreactors in New Hampshire, USA - 11_42_5_180_A3 metaG | ecosystem: Engineered > Bioreactor > Semi-continuous > Anaerobic >...
CAATTGTCTTTCTAAATTCTTCTGTATAATACTTTTGCCCTTTTGCCATTGTAGACACTTCCTTCCCTTTTTATATTTTAAGGTGTTCGGCTTTTTGTGTCTACACTAATATACTAACACCACTACTGTAGAATTGAAACTGGAAAAGGCTACCTGCTATCATTGCAAGGAGCCGCGTTTTAATCGGACTACTGTAGAATTGAAATGGAGATGAGCGTCGCATATTTGGAGAGGCTCTCGGTTTTAATCGGACTACTGTAGAATTGGGATATTAAATAATTGGACAAAAATAAGTGGAGCAAACCTCCACTTATTTTATGCAAAATATGTTGTAAAGAATGAAATATTAATATTTTTGAATCATAGCCTTTATATTCATCTCCAAAATTACTTCCCGCCATATGTTGAGTCTCCTGGCCCGAATTCGAACACAAAGGTCATATTCCATATTGGTGTAATGTATACGACCAACTGGGCGGAAGGGGCCAATCTTTGGGAACCGATCGAATAACTGACGTCAAATGGAATCTGAGCTTTTAGAAGAGCTGCTTCTGCTGCCAGAAGGAGCTCTTCGTTAATGGCTTTAGCAGTTATTAATTTTTGAAATGCTGTGGTGGCAAGTAAAGTAAAGAGTTTTTCAAAATTAGACACGTTTTTTATATTGCTCAACTGGGCAAGTTTGCTGAAATCAATATTTTGATTGTTATTATACGAGTTTTGAAGGCTCATAACATCACTCCAAAAGTTTTATACTATACACTGTTTTCTTAGCAATGAATTAAGAATTACTTAGGGATCAAGACAATTCTCAAAGCATATTCCATATTATTCCTTTTTATTATATGCTTTTGCTGAATAGAATAGAGTTTTTTTGTTATGCTCATATATTGTAGTTATGATATAATGGTATCAATAAAGATGACAGTAATGAGGGGTAATATGAAAGAATCATCCAAAAAGCAGAATAATAGATTCGCAGGATTTTTAAAGTCGATTACTTTGGGTTTATTTTCCCGTTTCAAAAAGCAAGATGAAACCAATGAGTTATATGATTTGTTCAATAGAGAAGATGAGTTCTCTGATGATGCTGAAAAAGCCAACAGCCTCTGTGCGGAGCTGATGGATATTGCCGATCAAAAAATTAATTTGTTAAAAGAGCTTCAGGAAGTGATGAAGCAAGAAAAGGAATTAGAACAGTTTAAGCTTCTTACGGCTGAGGATATGAAAAAAATCCGTAAGTTACTCTTTGACTATAAGGCAATAGAAGATGAAAAAGAATCGCTTAAAGGAAGACTCATTAGCAAAAATAGAATTCTGAGTGTTATTCAAAAATATGAAGACGAAATTCCTAAAATATTAAATGAGATCAAAGAAGCAGAAGAAAAGCAAATAAGAGTAAAAAGAGATGTGGATTATTTAGAAGGAGAAAAAGAGGCCCTTATTTATAACAGGGAGCAGCTTGAGAATGCCCAGGTGCTTATTTACAGATTGTCCATAGGAACAGTGATTGCCCTTGGAATTGTTGCGCTTATTTTTGCTGTTCTTATTGCAAAAGAAACCAGAATCTTGATCCCGGCAGTTATTACGGCAATCGTGGCAATAGGAATGGGAACATGGATATATATCTTTAGAAGACAGGTAGAATATGAACTTGTCAAAAACGGGCGAATGCAGGCAAGAGCTGTAAAACTGCTTAATAAAGCGAAAATTCGCTATGTCTACTATACCAATTTTTTAGAATATGAATATAAAAAGTTTAATGTGGACAGCTTAGAGCAATTGGAACGGAACTGGGAGCTTTACAAAAAGAACAAGCATCATGAGAAAAGATACAGAAGCATCAATTCAACGATGTCGAAAATCGAGGATGAAGTCCTCAGTATTTTGGAGAATCGAGGTATATACGTAAGGTATTTTGATGATATTAAACAGTGGAGTACAGTAGAAGAGCGCAGAAAGATTTTGGCAGAACTTGAGCAAGAAAGAGAAGCCTTAGAATCCAAACTGGATTTTTTGGATACCTATCAGGAAGACATATGGAATCAACTGAATGAACTGAAAGAAAGGGATCAAACGGAGGACAAAATCATAGAAAAAATCATCCAAAACTATCTAGAAGATATGGAAGCAAAAGCTTAATAGTCCTTGACAAGAAAACAACATTTTTATACAATGAAACAAACCGATTGATAAATCATACAATGAAATAAACTGTGATGAAGAGGAGTACACTGATACAGCTCCCAGAGAGGAAAACCCTTGGCTGAAAGGTTTTTCGAGAAATGTACAGTGGAAGGTAGCTTCGGAGTTTTCGCATTGAACCTTAGTAGATGCGAACGGCTGACCCCGTTATGGTCGCAAAGTGTCTTTGAGCATCCTAAAATGCCAAAGAAACAAAGGTGGTACCACGGAATCTCTTTCGTCCTTTACAGGATGAAGGAGATTTTTTTATTGCACACTCGCGCATACTGTATTTTGTTGGTTTTGCCGACCGCGCTCGGTGCGAGAGTTTCGTATAGGAAGCTTTTTCTTGTTGTACTTTTTGAATCAAATTCATATTTTAGGAGGTTTATAATATGGAAAAGGTATATGATCCTTCAAAGGTTGAAGATCGTTTGTATCAAAAATGGCTGGAGAAAAAATATTTTCACGCAGAAGTAGACCGTTCAAGAAAACCATTTACAATCGTTATTCCACCGCCAAATATTACAGGACAATTGCATATGGGACATGCGCTGGATAATACTCTTCAGGATATCCTGATTCGCTGGAAAAGAATGCAGGGATATAATACCCTTTGGATGCCTGGAACAGACCATGCCAGTATTGCAACAGAGGTAAAGATCGTTCAAAAAATGGCCGAAGAAGGCTTAACCAAACAAGATCTGGGCAGACAAGGATTCTTAAAAAGAGCATGGGCATGGAAGGAACAATATGGGGGAACCATCATAAAGCAGCTTCAGAAATTAGGAAGCTCCTGTGACTGGGACAGAGAACGTTTTACCATGGATGAAGGTTTATCCAAAGCTGTACTGGAAGTATTTGTTCGCCTGTATGAAAAGGGATGGATTTATAGAGGAGTTAAAATTATTAACTGGTGTCCAGTATGTCAAACCACCATTTCTGATGCGGAAGTAGAACATGTGGAAAAGGGTGGACATTTCTGGCATATTCGATATCCGATGAAAGATGGCAGTGGTTATATACAGATTGCGACTACTCGTCCTGAAACCATGTTGGGAGATACCGCTGTTGCGGTCCATCCTGAAGATGAAAGATACAAAGACTTCATTGGAAAAACTGTAATTCTTCCTCTTGTAAACAGAGAAATTCCAGTGATTGCCGATGAATATGTAGACAGAGAGTTTGGAACAGGGGTTGTAAAGATTACACCTGCCCATGATCCCAATGACTTTGAAGTAGGTTTAAGACACAATCTTCCTCAAATTAATATTATGAATGATGACGGTACTTTAAATGAAGCTGCTGGGAAATATGCAGGATTGGACCGTTATGAAGCCCGCAAGCTGATTGTTAAAGACTTAGAAGAACAAGGATATCTGGTTAAGATTGAAGATCATGTGCATAATGTAGGACTTCATGATCGTTGCAATACAGTTATTGAACCTATGATTAAAATGCAGTGGTTTGTGAAAATGGAGGAACTGGCAAAACCTGCAATCGAAGTGTTAAAAAATGGAAAACTAAGATTTGTTCCGGAACGTTTTGGTAAAGTATATCTTCACTGGCTGGAAAACATCAGAGACTGGTGTATTTCAAGACAGTTATGGTGGGGCCATAGAATTCCTGCATATTACTGTGATCAATGCGGACATATAGAAGTTGCGAAAGAAACCCCTAAGGCTTGTTCAAAATGCGGATGTACTTCTTTTAAACAAGATGAAGATACACTGGATACATGGTTCAGCTCTGCACTTTGGCCTTTCTCAACTCTTGGATGGCCCGACAAGACTGAAGAATTGGATTACTTTTATCCAACAGATGTTTTGGTTACTGGATATGACATCATTTTCTTCTGGGTTGTAAGGATGGTATTTTCAGGATTAGAGCAAATGGGAGACGTGCCATTTAAGGATGTCCTGATCCACGGCCTTGTGAGAGACTCTCAGGGAAGAAAGATGAGCAAATCCCTGGGTAATGGTGTAGATCCTCTGGAAATTATAGAAAAATACGGCGCGGATGCCCTTCGTTTAACCCTGGTAACTGGAAATGCTCCTGGAAATGATATGCGTTTCTACTATGAAAGGGTTGAAGCAAGCAGAAACTTCGGAAATAAAATCTGGAATGCAACAAGGTTCATATTAATGAATTTAGAAGGTGAAGATGAAGTTCAAGTAAAAGTTGAAGACCTGACTGCAGCAGACAAATGGATTCTGTCTAAAGTAAATACTTTAGCGAAAGAAGTAACAGAAAACATGGATAAATATGAGTTGGGAATTGCTGTTTCTAAATTATATGATTTCTTCTGGGAAGAATTCTGTGACTGGTATATTGAGATGGTTAAACCTCGTCTGTATAATAAAGAGGATAATACCAGAAAAGCTGCCCTTTGGACCTTAAAAACAGTACTCATTAATGCACTTAAGCTGCTTCATCCATATATGCCATTCATCACTGAAGAAATCTTTACAAATATCCAAAACGAGGAAGAAACCATCATGCTTTCTGCATGGCCTGAATTTAAAGAAGAATGGAAATTCTCCGTTGAAGAAGATGAAATAGAATTAATGAAACAGGCAATCAGAAATATTAGAAACTTAAGAGCAGAAATGAATGTTCCGCCTTCCAAGAAAGCAAAGCTCATCGTTGTTTCTGAAGACGATAAAGTTCTGGATATCTTTGAAAGAGGAAAGGTATTCTTTGCATCTCTGGCTTATGGCAATGAAGTATTGGTACAGAAAGACAAGACAGGTGTTGATGAAGATGCAGTATCAACGATCATTCCTGGAGCGACTATTTATATTCCTTTCGCTGAATTGGTAGATATTTCAAAAGAAATTGAACGTCTCCAAAAAGAAAAGGAAAAGCTGATCAAAGAAGTTGAAAGAGTAGAAAAGAAATTAAGCAATAAAGGGTTTGTGGAAAAAGCGCCTCAAAATGTTATAGAAGAGGAAAAAGAAAAACAAGTTAAATATAAGACAATGCTTGAACAGGTTGAAGAAAGACTTAAAGCTCTGTCTAAGAAATAATTTGCTAAGACTCCTTTAGGGGGGTCTTAATTTTTTAAAAAAGCGAAAGCGCATTTATGAGGAGGTACTACTTTGGAATATAATGATGTGATCAGTTATATTAATTCTATAGAACGTTTTGGCTCAAGACCGGGGCTTGTCAGAGTTCAAAACCTATTAAGAAGACTGGGAAATCCAGAAAAAAATCTTAAGGCTATACATGTTGCCGGAACCAATGGAAAAGGTTCCGTATCCACGATGATCAGTTATATTTTAGAAAAATCTGGGTATGATGTAGGTATGTACACATCCCCTCATTTGGAAAACTATAACGAAAGAATAAAAATCAATAATAAAGATATATCTGATGAGGAGTTTGCTACAGCAGGAGAGAAAATCATAAAAGCATGCCAGGAATGTGTGGAAAACAATGAAGAACATCCCACAGTATTTGAATTTCTGACGGCTATGGCCTTGCTGTATTTTGATGAGCAATCGGTGGACTTTGTAGTATTAGAAGTAGGTCTGGGAGGAAGATACGATGCCACGAATGTGATAGAAAATCCGCTGTTATCGGTTATAACCTCTATCAGTATGGATCATATGGATGTCTTAGGAGATAGTATTGAGTCGATTGCATTCGAAAAAGCGGGAATTATTAAGAAAAATTGCAGTACTGTATTGTTTTTTCCAAATAATAAGGTGTATAATATTATTAAAAGTGTTTGCGAAAGTTTGAATTCTCAATTATATTATGTTTCTGATATGCATATCCAGAATGTAAGACATAGCATAGAGGGGATAACTTTTTCGATCAACACTGATTTTTATTCTTATAAAGATCTGAAAGTGTCGCTGATTGGCGAGCACCAAATATATAATACAGCTTTAGTGCTTTTGGCTGTGGAAGTATTAAGGAACAAGGGTATTGAAATTTCTGAAGAAAATGTTAGAATCGGGTTGGAGGAATGTTACTGGCCGGGACGTCTGGAGATCGTAGGGAAAAATCCCCTGGTTCTTCTCGACGGTGCCCATAATGAGGAAGGCGCCTTGGCTTTGGCTAAAGCTTTTGAACAGTACTTCCATGATCAAAATATTACTTTGCTTATTGGCGTACTTAAGGATAAACCATATGAGCTTATGTTAAAGCAATTGCTGCCTTATGCTTCAAAGGTTGTACTGACTGAACCGAACAGTTCCAGAAAACTTCCGATAGATGAATTAGAGAAAACCGCTGTGAAGTATTCTTCGTATATATATCAGAATGCTGATATAGCACAGGCTTACGAATTAGCGCTGAAATTAACGAATGAGAAAGATGTGCTATGTTGTGCCGGATCATTATATTTGATTGGAGAAATTAAAAAAATGATTAAGAAAAGGAGTTGAAAATCATGCTTGATTTTAAAGAAGAATTACGTAAGTTTAAACCTATTTTGGAAATAGATCATATAGAGGAAGCCATTCAATCCAATGAGGTAAAAGATATATTGGATTTATTAACTCAGATTACAAAAAATATCGAATCTAAGCCCAAAGAGTAAGGAGTAGATTGATGTGAATTGTCCAGCGTGCAATAATGAAATCAAACAAGCTAATCGATGTCCAATATGCCAATTTGACATTGCCTTATATAGAAAGATAAAAGATATTTCTAGCAGATTATACAATAAGGGATTAGAACAAGCCCATAACAGAGAATTGACCGCTGCAATCGATTCATTAACCAAAGCCATTGAATTTGATAAGACCAATATAGATGCAAGAAATTTGCTGGGATTGATTTATTTTGAAATGGGGCAAGTTGGTCAGGCATTGACGGAATGGATCATCAGTACTCATTTTAAGAAAGAAGACAATATCGCCAATGATTATATTAATCAAATTCAAAACAATCCAAGGAAATTGGATTTGTATAACGACTCCATCAGAATGTACAACCAAGCTATAGAATATATCAGGCAAAGAAGTGAAGATCTGGCCATTATCCAGCTTAAGAAAGCGATTCAGGAAAGTCCTAATTTTGTAGAAGCTTATTGTTTATTGGCTTTATGTTATATTGCAGAGAAAGATAAGGCCAAAGCCCTTTCGTACATAGAAAAGGTCTTAGAAATTGATATTAGCAATCCAAAAGCATTAAGATATCAAAAAGAACTGAAATCCAGTGTAAGACCGCAGACCAATGATAGATCCAAAACGGTAGGCAAACATGAGACGAAACGCACGCGCCAAACTTATTTTTCTCCTTTGGGGCAGATCGCAGGATTTATTGTAGGAGCGATTTGTACAGCTGCGCTTTTATTCATTTTAGTCATACCGGATAAAACCAATGCCCTTAACAGGCAAATTGCTGATTTGAATGCTGAAAATCAAAGACTGGAAGAAGAAATCACAAAAATCACCAGAGAAAGTCAGGAAACCATTAGCAGTTTAGAAGAACAGCTTGCAACAATGCAAGAAACCAATGATGAACTTCAGAAAAAGCAGAATGCCATAGAAGAAGCTCAGAAAATAAGCCAGGCAGAGACACTATATAACAGCAGTAATTTTGCTGAAGCAGCTTCTTTGCTTATGTCCATTGATTTAGATGTTATTTCAGAAGAAAATAAGACTGTTTATGATCAATTAGCCGGTAAGGTGTTCAAAGAAGCTGGAAGATATCATTATAACACTGGATTAAACAGTTACTCAAAAGGAGATTATGATAACGCCAAGCTTAATTTCGAAAAATCTTATCTTTATGTTAAGGATCAATATTATTCAGATAATGTCTTATATTATCTGGGAAGAATTTACGAAGCAGAAAATAATATAGAGAAAGCAAAAGAATGCTATCAACAAGCCATCGATCAGTATAAAGGAACGGATGGAGCAAATAGCTCAAGAAGAAGGCTAAATAATTTACAATAATTAGATAATACCAATAAAATTTGGTATTATTTTTTTGTTTTTAAAGGAAAAATCCAATTTATGGAGAATATATTCATAAGTCCTATGATTATGCTTACTTTTACGCAATGAAAATACTAAGGAAAGGGGAAAAGCAATGGATATTAAGTATTCAATGAAGAAAGGAAGCCTTATAGTAAGGATTTCAGGAGAAATCGATCACCATACTTCTGAAGATATAAGAGAAAAATTAGACAGGGAATATCAAAGGCAGAATGCGAAAAATATTATATTTGATTTTTCTGATATTCAATTTATGGATAGCTCCGGAATAGGTGTCATAATGGGAAGGTATAAGAATGTCAAAGAACGGGGAGGTCAAGTAGGTATTTTTAACGTACAGCCACAGATTGATAGAATTTTCCAACTGTCAGGTTTGTATAAAATCATTAATCATTACCAAAGTTTAGATGAAGCAGTAGCAAGTCTGCAATAGGGGGAATAATCATGCAATATCAAAATTCAATGAAAGTATCATTTGTTAGCAAATCACAAAATGAAGCCTTTGCACGGGTTGCAGTAGCAGCTTTTGTATCTCAGCTGGATCCTACACTGGAAGAAATATCAGATATTAAAACTGCAGTTTCAGAGGCTGTTACCAATGCAGTTATTCACGGATATGAAAACCAGGAAGGTATTATTACTGTAAGCTGTGATATTTCTGACAATGTCGTTGAAATCACCGTTGTGGACGAGGGGGTAGGCATTGAAGATATTGAGCAGGCAAGAGAGCCATTATACACTTCCAAGCCGGAGTTGGAACGTTCAGGTATGGGATTTACGATGATGGAAACATTTATGGATGAAGTAGAAGTAGAATCTGAAAAAGACAAAGGAACAATCGTTCGAATGAGAAAAAAACTGCGTAGCTTGGAATAGCCAAAAGAGGTGGGCAGATGGATAGAACATTGGAATTAATCAGGAGTGCGCAAGCAGGAGATACAGCTGCCAGAGATTTACTTGTGGAAGAAAATGTAGGATTGGTATGGAGTATTGTCAAACGTTTTAAGAATAGAGGCTATGATATAGAGGATTTATTTCAAATAGGAAGCATTGGATTGATTAAAAGTATAGATAAATTTGATCTGAATTATGATGTTAAATTTTCAACCTATGCCGTTCCTATGATTTTGGGCGAAATCAAGAGATTTATGAGGGACGACGGAATGATTAAAGTAAGCAGGTCCCTTAAAGAATTAGGGCAAAAAGCCAAAGCGTTAAAAGAGACCTTGGCGAAGAAAAATGAGAGAGAACCTACGATTCAGGAATTGGCGGATGAAATGGGTATAGAAGTTGAAGAACTGGTTATGGCACTGGAAGCTAATAGCGATGTTGAGTCTCTTCAATCGGTAATTTATGAAGGGGACGGCAATCCCATCAGATTAATAGACAAACTGGATTTGGACAGTAATTATGAAAGCAATATGATTGATAAGATTGCCTTGGAACAAGTGATCGAAAAATTAAATCCAAAAGAAAAGCAAATTATCACCATGAGGTATTTCAATGATAAAACTCAGACTGAGATTGCAGATGTTATAGGCATTTCCCAGGTGCAAGTTTCAAGGATTGAAAAGAAAATACTGAAGTCGATGAAAGAAATGTTCGGTTAGAGGGCATTTCTTTCTTTTATGACTTCATTGATTGTTCCGCCTCCCAGGCATACCATGTCCTGATAAAATACGACTGCTTGCCCAGGCGTAATGGCCTTTTGGGGATTATGAAAGATGACTTTACAGGTATTAGCGTTGAGCCGTTCAACTGTCACATTCTGATCCGGCTGACGATATCTGAACTTTGCTGTGCAAATAAATTTAGAGGGCATTTCCTTTTGGCTGATCCAATTGACATCTGTAGCAATCAAACCGTAAGAATAAAGACTGGGATGGCTTTCTCCCTGCACAACGTATAAAATATTTTTTTCCAAATCTTTATCCACCACAAACCAAGGTTCACCACTGCCCGAACCTCCGATCCCTAAGCCTTTTCTTTGTCCCAGGGTGTAATACATCAATCCGTCGTGTTTTCCCACTAACTTACCGTCTAAAGAATAAATATCTCCTGGCTTTGCAGGTAAAAAATTGCTTAAAAACTCTTTGAAGTTCCTTTCTCCGATAAAACAAATTCCCGTGCTGTCTTTCTTTTTGGCAGTGGCTAACTTGGCATCTTCAGCAATTTCCCTCAACTCTGGCTTTGTTAAATGGCCTACTGGAAACATGGTTTTTGAAAGTTGATATTGATTCAGTTGATTTAGAAAATAAGTCTGGTCTTTATTAGGATCTGCACCTCTTAGCAGCCGATATTCCCCATCAAAGAAGTCAACTCTTGCATAATGTCCTGTTGCAATATAATCTGCACCCAGCTTTAAGGCATGTTCAAGAAATGCTTTGAACTTTATTTCTTTGTTGCACAATACATCGGGATTGGGGGTTCTTCCTTTTTTATATTCATCCAGAAAGTAAGAAAATACTCTGTCCCAGTATTCTTTTTCAAAATTAACCGTATAATAAGGGATTTGAATTTGGTCGCAAACTCTTCTCACGTCCTCATAATCTTCTGCCGAAGTGCAAAAACCCAAATCATCAGATTCATCCCAGTTTTTCATAAAAATGCCGATGACATCGTACCCCTGTTTTTTTAACAGCAGGGCGGCTACGGATGAATCCACACCTCCGGACATTCCTATTACAACTCGGGTATTTTTAGGATTTGCATTCATATTACTTCTCCTTAATCCATTAATATAATTTATTTTATCCCTGAATTGATTTTACATGATGAAAAGGATTTTGAAATTTATGGATAAATTGATTAACTTGATTAAATTTAATGGTATCTCTTGCTAGAATATGTTTTCAAAAAATATCAAAAAATAAAGAATGAATTATAGAAGGAAGGTGAGAAAATGGTTAAGAGAAAAACTTGGGGAGGCATAATAATCCTTTTGCTGGTTTTAATGGTAGGAGCACTGGCAGCATGGATCTATATGTCCTTTTCAAATCAGCCTGTTCCTTCAAAGGGAGTATATGTAAAGAGCATTCAAAGCGATTATGGAGGCTTGCCCTATGACAGTTTATATAAAGCCGTATAAAAAAACAACCATCTATAATAAAAGGAATATTACCATTAAAGATATTGCTGAGATCGCTGCTCCCGTTTCAATCGAAAATTCACTTGAAAAGATTCAGGTGTTGAAAATACAGGAAAACAAGAAGAAAAATTATGTAATTTCTATTATAGACATCATAAAAGCCATCCATAAAGAGTATCCAGATATTGATGTGGACAATGTCGGAGAAACACATAGTATTATAGAATATTCTCCCAATGAAAATAAAGAAAATGGTATTCTAACCTTTTTAAAAGTACTTAGTGTGTGTTGCATTTTATTTGCCGGTGGGGGCATTGCAATAATGACATTTCATACAGACGCAGCGCTTCCCGATGTATTGAGGCAACTGTATAAAATGTTTACAGGAATTCAAACGGATCAACCTTATTGGATACAAGTACCTTATTCCATCGGTATTGCTGTAGGCATTATCGTTTTTTTTAACCATTTTTCTTCTAAGAAAATAACTGATGACCCCACACCTATTGAAGTAGAAATGGATACGTATGAAGACAGTGTAGAAGATTGCATTATTGACAGCATTATCGAAGAGAAAAGGAGAAATAAATAATGTTTTGGGGTAGATTATTGTCTGTTTTGGTTGGATTTAGCGGTGGGGTAGTTATAGCCGGTGGAGTATTTGCTTTTATAGCGATTATAGGTATTATTCCAAGACTCATGCAAAAAACGAAAACCAATAAATACGTAATTTTATATGAGAATGTTATCATTTTAGGCGGTATTTTAGGAAGCCTTACAATGATTTGGGATATACGAATTCCCATCGGAAACATTGGATCAAGTATCATAGGATTTTCTTTTGGTATTTTTGTAGGATGCTTGGCTGTATCATTAGCTGAAATCCTGGATGTTATACCGATTATAGCCAGAAGAGTAATCATTAAAAAAGGAATTGGCTTCTTTTTGATTAGCGTTGCTGTAGGAAAGGCAGTTGGATCTTTGATATATTGGATTATTCCAGGTTTTATTCAATACAAATAATGATCTGAAAGCGAGGAAGATATATGGATCAAATGCAAGACATGAAAAAAGAATATGAGCAACTGGTAGAGAAAGTCTCTCCCAAATCCAATACAGTCCGGGATTGTGCCAGAGCATTCTGGGTTGGAGGACTCATTTGCACTATTGGAGAACTTATTACAAATATTATTAAAAGTTTTGGATATAACCAGGATGAGGCATCCATGCTTACAACGATCACTCTGGTGTTTTTAGGAATTCTTTTAACAGGCTTGGATATTTATGATTCTATAGGGAAATATGCCGGAGCGGGGTCCATTGTACCTATTACCGGCTTTGCCAACTCCATGGTATCTCCTGCTATTGAATTTAAAAAGGAAGGATATGTATTTGGAGTGGGTGCAAGAATGTTTACCATTGCAGGCCCCGTTATTGTATATGGTGTGATTGCATCGGTGATTGTCGGTATTATACATTATTTTATATAGGAAGGTGGAATCATTATGTCAAAGCGCATGGGAAAACAAACCATTAAATTCGATTCGCCTCCCAGTATTATTGCAACAGCATCAACAGTAGGACCTAAAGAAGGGAAAGGCCCTTTGGCTAGTTATTTTGATGTAGTACTTCATGACCCATTATGGGGTGAAGACAGCTGGGAAAAGGCTGAAAGTAAAATTGTAAGGAAAACAATTGAGAGAGTAATCGAAAAAGCTCATTTAACTCCGGAAGATATCAATTATATATTCGCAGGAGATTTACTCAATCAGCTCACAGCCAGTACTTTTGGAATCAGAGGTTTGAATATTCCGTTTTTTGGGCTTTTTGGAGCTTGTTCAACGATGTCAGAATCCATGTCATTAGGAGCTATGGTGATTGATGGAGGTTTCGCAGATTATGTTGTAGCAGAAGCATCCAGTCATTTCTGTGGTTCTGAAAAGCAATTTAGATTTCCGCTGGAATTAGGTACTCAAAGGCCTCTTACAGCTTCATGGACTGTAACAGGAAGTGGAGCAGTAGTACTTGCAAAGAATGGTACTGGTCCATATATTACCCATGTTACAACAGGTAAGATTGTAGATTTGGGCATCAAAGACCCCAATAATATGGGAGCTGCCATGGCTCCGGCAGCCGCAGATACGATCATCACTCATTTTCAGGATACTGGTCGAAGCCCAGAGGATTATGATTTGATCATTACAGGCGATTTGGGTTCAATTGGAAAAGAATTAACTCTTGAATTGGTCAGAAGAAGTAATTATGATATCGAAAAAGTTTTCTCCGACTGTGGAATAGAAATATTTGATCCTGTGACTCAGGATACTCATGCCGGAGGAAGCGGCTGTGGATGTTCTGCTGTAACATTCGCAGGATATTTGTATAAAGAAATGCAAAATAATAAATGGAATCGCATTTTATTTATTCCAACTGGTGCATTAATGAGTCCAGGAAGTACACAGCAGGGTGAATCGATTCCAGGTATCGCTCATGCAGTTGTTATAGATAATAAATGGGCATAGGAGGAGTTGTATGGATTATATAAAAGCATTTATCGTAGGTGGAATTATATGTGTCATAGGACAATTATTAATAGATAAGACAAAATTAATGTCCGGCAGAATTTTAGTACTGTTTGTTACTTTAGGAGCAGCTCTGCATGGTATTGGGCTTTATGAACCTATAGTAAAATTCGCTGGAGCAGGCGCAACAGTTCCTTTGCCCGGGTTTGGATATGCCCTGGCAAAAGGTGCAATCGAAGAGGTAGAGAAGGTAGGTTTAAGAGGTGCATTTACAGGAGGATTAAAGGCAACTGCTGCTGGAATTACCGCAGCAATTGTGTTTGCCTATTTATCAGCACTTATTTTTAATCCAAAAGCAAAAGAATAACCCTCATTCGCAGAGAATGAGGGTTATTTTTTAAGGCAACGGAACATAAAAATCATCCATGCTGCTTGGAGTATCAGTAATGCTGGAATCCGGTGTGGTTGTATCAGGCGGTGTACCTGGAGTTGGAGAGCCAGTGTTTCCGCTGTTTCCGGAATTTCCGGTGTTACCAGTGTTTCCGCCGTTTCCAGGAAGAGTTATAACGCCATTGTTATCTGCTTCCGGGATTGTAAATCCATCAGAATTATTTGGATCAGTATTTGAACTTGAATTTGGTCCGTGAACATTACAAGATGACTTTTCTTTAGAAACAGGAAGTTCATATTGAGCATCTGCTGGATATGGACCGTTCGAGCTTGCTGGAACGTAAGGCACTGGTCTTACAATAAATACTTTTTCTTTAACGGTTTCTTCCGGACAGTATTCATTGGCAAGTAATCCGGATACAGTACATACTTTTTCTACTTTATGAACATCACAGTATTCTTTAGGCTGGGTACCTTGTTCAAAATACTCATATTTTGCAGTAGATCCCCTTGGATCATGTTCACAGGTAGAGGTAGCCAGTTTGCCTGATTCGGTACATATTCTCGCTTGTACGATTCCGCTTGGTACTTCAAATTTCTTTATAGGAAGTTCTTTATGGATTTCTTCCATTATTGCAGACCAGAGCAAATTATGATAGCTCTTATCATAACGCATTTTTTTCGGAGTATCATGTCCTAACCAGATTCCGGCTGCATAATAAGGTGTATATCCTACAAAGACAAGGTCTTTATCATCGGAAGTAGTACCTGTTTTTCCGGCAATAGGCATATTGATGTTTTTAAAACGGGCAAGAGTACCAGTTCCTCTGGTAATTACATCTTTCATCATGTCGGTAAGAAGGAAAGCTGTAGTTTCTTTTAATACTCTGCGTTGCTGTGGTGTATTGTCTATTAGAAGATTTCCGTCATGGTCTAATATTTTAGTATAAAATACGGGTTCATTATATACCCCGTTGTTTGCAATGGTAGCATAAGCTGCTGTAAGTTCCAGAGGCGTAACGCCATCGGTAATACCTCCAAGAGCAAGTACAGGGTTTTTATCCGTAAATACTCTGCCATTTCGCTCTTCATGATCTATAAGAGTTGTAAATCCAAAATGCTGAAGGTAATCGAAACTGGTATCTATGCCAGTGTCTATTAAGGTTTTAACAGCTAAAACGTTCATAGAATTATAGATACCTTCTCTTACTGTGCTGAGACCTTCATATCTTCCCGTCCAGTTATTAATATACTTTTTGGATGAACCATCCTTTACTTGTAAAGGTACATCATCGATTACAGTGCCTGGAGTTACTTTTCCTGTATCAAGGGCAGGAGCGTAAGCTGCCAATACTTTAAAGGCTGAACCGGGTTGACGTTTTGCATGGGTTGCACGATTAAACATCAGATTACCGATTTTTTCGCCTCTTCCTCCTGCGATAGCTAATACATGCCCGTTATGATAGTCCATGATCACCATTGCAGATTGAGGCTGAGGGATGGTATAGACCTGTTCTTTTATGATTTTATCTCTTTCAGTTATTCCCCAGTCTTCTATTTTTTGTGCTTTAAAATCTTCAATTTCATCTTCACTGGCTATGATACCTTCTCCAGCCAGGTGCTTTTGAGTGCCATCGGGTCTTTCTATGGATACATTATATACAACTTTTAATTCGTAAGATTTAGGAGGGTAGAATTCATCCATTGCATAATATTTATCCACGATCCTTTGCATTTCCTGGTTAAATGGCGTATAAATGCTTAATCCACCGCTGTAAAGCATATTGGTGGCTTCTGTTGCTGTATAACCCTTCTTAATCTGTAAATCATTAATAACACTTTCGATAATTTGGTCAACATAATATGAGTGTTTGGAATCTTCTACATATTGCTGACTGGTTTCTTGAACTTTTGAATATACATCTTCATTAATTGCTTCGTCATACTCACTTTGGGTAATATATCCCTGTTCAAGCATTTTCAGCAAGACTATTTTCTGTCTTTCACGATTGTTCTCCGGATGGTTGATTGGACTGTATCGGGAAGGATTTTGTGTAATCGCTGCAATAACCGCACTTTCTGCTAAGGTTAATTCAGATACATCTTTGTTGAAATATCTGTTGGCTGCTGCCTGTACACCGTTTAGTCCATGGCCTAATCCAATTTCATTGAGATACCATTCCAGTATTTGGTCTTTATCATAGATTTTTTCAAGCTGAATAGCCAAATATTGCTCCTGCAGTTTTCTTTCGATTTTTTTCTCTGTGGTGAGCACTCTGTTTTTAATGAGCTGCTGGGTAATGGTACTGGCACCTTCGCTGAAAGAACGTTCTTTGATATTTACGACTACTGCTCTTAAAATACCTTTAAGATCTATTCCGTTGTGGGAATAGAATCGTTCGTCTTCTATGGCAATAAATGCTTGCTGCAAATGCTTAGGTATTTGGTCCAGTTCTGCATAAACCCTGTTTTCGTCACCATGCAGACGATCGATTTCATTTCCGTTCAGATCATAAATGATAGAAGTATATTCTTTGGGGGACAGTTTAATATCTTTTATGTCTGGAGCTGTATTAACAATTCCAAGAAATACACCCAGTCCTCCTCCAACAGCAGCGAATGCCCCAAAGATCATGATAACAAAGATGATGCGAAATATAATAATGCTAAGACGTTTTTTGACTTTTTTATTCTTAGAATTAATGGCACTTTTCTTTTTATCATTGGATTCTTTTGAAAAGTTCATATGTAAGCCTCCTTATTGAGATACAGTAAACATTTATGTCTGTCTGTATCATGGGTATGAATGGAGCAAAATTATTCTTAACTATTATAGCAGATTACCCATAGATACAAAAGAGAAATTATAGTATTTATTTTATGCACCTTTTACAAAATGTCGCATAAATTATATATAAGGGGGGATCCGATGAGAAAAAGCCTAAGGGGTAAAAAGCCAAAAAAATATAGAAAGAAAGCACTTTTAAAATTGAAAATATTGATCTTCATTTTGATTATATGTACATTGTTTGCTTTTATATATATAAGATTAGATCGGCAAATTATGCCTACAGTTATGACGATGGCACATATCAAAGCCAATGCAATAGCTACGGATGCAATCAGTCGAGCAGTCAATAACGCCTTTAAAGATAATAATATCACTGTGCAAGACTTGGTTATATACGATTATGATGAAAATGGCAACATAGTCTCATGGACAATTAATTCACCGAAGATCAATGAATTATGTGCGGATATAGTAGTAGGAATATCGAAAGAACTTGAAAGTCTTTCAGAAACTTCTCTGGCGATTCCCTTAGGCAGTTTAACTGACAGTAAGATTTTTGCCAATATTGGGCCTAAATTAAACATTAAAGTACTTCCAGCCGGTGATGCCACGATTAATTATGATAAGGAATTTCGTTCAACGGGAATTAACCAAATCAATCATACTGTATGGCTTAATGTGGATACAAGGGTTCAGGTAGTTGTCCCCCTGGCGTCGGAACAGATAAGAGTAACAAGAAAAGTTATTTTATTGGATAAAGTTCTGAGCGGAAAAGTACCTCCCAGCTATGTGGATACCACTAAAGACAGTACCCTGGATGCAGACCTTCAAGATCCTTTTGAAGACCCTATAGATTTCGAATATCCTTATGTACAGTAAAAAAAGGATTACCATCTATTGGTAATCCTTTTTAGTATGATTTCTTAACTACATCCTGTTGTAGTGCCGCAGTCCATACATACTTTACAGGTGCCGTTTCTTACTAATTTAGTGCTTTTGCAGTTGGCACAAACTTCTCCGTAGATGATTTCAGGGTTATTGCTTGAATTGCCTGGAGAAGGAGTAACTGGTTCAATTTTGGTATTCAATATTGTATCAGTTTCATCAGGCTTTACCTGACAATGAGAATAATCTCCTAATTCGATTTCAATAATTTTACTGATTAAATCTGAAATTGAATCTGCACTTTTGATATAAGGATGACGTGCTATAAAACCGCTGGGCTCATATTTCTGACCACGATACATTTTTGCGATATCCTGAGCAGGAACACCGTATTGAAGCATTTCTGAAATCGTGGTGGATAAACTGTCAAGCAAACCTTTAACAAGAGATCCCTGACGTCCGGCAGCCACATATATTTCTCCAAGTCTTCCATCTTCATAAAAAGAAGTTGTAATGTATAGTTTAAGACCACCTATTTCAGCTTCGTGAACATGGGCTTTACGAATGCCGCTTGGTTTGATTCTGACTGGTTTATATTCAAATTGCTTTTTCTTTGCATACTCCAGCAGTTCTTGATAGGTTAAATCTTCTATCTTTGTTTCTTTCTCCTGATCAATCGTTGTGTTAAGGGGCTGTGAAGCTTTGCAGCCGTCTCTGTAAAGCGCAATAGCCTTAACACCTAGCTTCCATGATAAGAGATAAATATTTTTAATATCTTCTACAGTGGCATCATTGGGTAAATTAACTGTTTTACTTATGGCACCTGAAATATGAGGTGTTAATGCTCCCATCATTTTCACATGGCCTTCAGGAGATATATACCTCTTACCTGTACCACAGCGGTTTGCCGTGTCAAATATAGGATAATGTTCTTCTTTAAGGTGTGGTGCCCCTTCAATTTTACCATCAACGATAATGTCAAAACCATTTTTGCTTTCTTTTCTTAAGACATAATTTACAATGTCGTCAATTTGCTCTTTGGTGTATCCTAGTTTTTTCAGGGTTATGGGGATGATTGGATTAATAATTTCCATACTTCCGCCCCCAACAAGCTTTTTATAGGCAACATGGCTGAAGAAGGGTTCAGCGGAAGTTGTTGCACAGTCCATGGCAAAGGCAATGGTCCCGGTTGGAGCAAGTACAGAAACTTGTGCATTTCTGAAACCATTGGTTTTTCCGCTCTCTAATGTTTTTTCCCAGACCACTTTTAGGCAGTCCGATATATTTCTGTAACCTTCTTTAACAAGAAGCTGATGGTCTATTACGATCGGCTTATAATTCAGGCCTTCGAAATCTTTTTCACATTCATCATAGTTGGCAGCTTTCGCATGATTGCCAATTACCCTAAGCATGGATTCTTTATTGATATCAAAATAAGTAAAGGGCCCGACTTCTTTGGCAAATAAAGAAGAAATATAATAGGAATAACCTGTCAATATACTCATTAATGAAGCAGCGATATTTCTTGATTCTTCAGAATCGTAAGGTTTTGCCATTAACATAAAGAGTGCACCGAGATTGGTCAAACCTAAGCCTGTTGTTCTGAAGTGATAGGATTTTCTTGCAATATCCTTTGTGGGGAATTGTCCCCAGTGGATGGTTGCTTCCAGCACAATTTGCACCATTTTGATGGTGTGCAGGTATCCTTCGACATCAAAAACATCGTTTTCAGCATCATAGTATTTTACAATATTAATGCTTGCAAGATTACATGCCGTATCATCTAAAAACATATATTCTGAACAGGGATTGCTTGCATTGATTCTGTTATGCTTTGCATTCAGTTTTCCATCTTCTCCGGCAGGACATGTATGCCAGGCATTTATGGTATCATCGAATTGAACGCCAGGATCCCCGCATCGCCACGCAGAGTAAGCAATGTCATTCCAAAGTTTTGCAACAGGCACTTCGCAATTGATACTGGAATCAATTCTTCCTTTCAAAGTCCATGTAGCATCTTTATCGCTTAATAAATTCATAAATTGATCCGTTATACGCACAGAATTGTTTGCGTTTTGACCGGATACGGTTTCATAAGCTTCCCCGTCAAAGTGAGTAGAGTATCCCATTTTGCCCAGGGCAACCACTTTATCTTCTTCTTTTGCTTTCCAGGTTATAAAATTTTCAATTTCAGGGTGGTCGATGTCTAATACATTCATTTTTGCAGCTCTTCTGGTGGTTCCACCGGATTTGATGGCACCAGCATTACGGTCGAATACTTTTAAGAAGCTTAAAAGTCCTGAGGATTTTCCTCCTCCTGACAGGGGTTCTCCTTTTGCCCTGATAGAAGACCAGTTGCTTCCAACTCCAGAACCGTATTTAAACAGGCGAGTTTCAGTGACCAGTTGATCTGTCAGAGATTTATCTCCCAGCAATGAGTCTTCGACACTTACGATAAAACAGGCGGATCCTTGAGTTCTTGTATAAGCATCCTTTGCTAACACCACATCTTTTAAATGTTCATCATAATAATAGTGTCCTTGAGGAGGTCCATCGATGCCATATGACATTTTTAATCCTGTATTGAACCACTGAGGACTGTTGGGTGCCCACATCTGATTCAGCATCATAAATGCCAATTCATCGTAGACAATACTTTTTTTGCTTTCATCGAATAAACCTTCGTTAAGAGCTGCTTCTACCCAGAAGGATACCATTCTATGTACTACTTGTTTTAAGGAGTATTCATATCCTCTGTCGTTAGGGACTCCTTTTTTTCTAAAATATTTACTCGCAATAATATCGCAGGCAGATTGCGAATAGTGCTCAGGAAATTCGACATTTTCCATATTGGTTATGACTTTTCCTGTATTATAGTCCATGATTCTTATATCAACGGTTTTCCATTGAAATAAATCATAAACTGTTTTAGATGAGTTTTCTAATTCTTTTGTGTAATGGCGAAAAAGTAAATTACTAAGATTCATTATTGCTTCCTCCACAATTTGGATATAGTGTACTATATATTGTATCATTATTTTAAAAATATGCAATATCTAGTTCGATATTTCATTTAAATAGTTGCTTTTTTGGTTCTATCCACTTTACCAATTGATTCATATATAGTCAGAAATTCAAGACAGATTTTGACGAAATATATACATAACTATAAGTCATAATACGAAAACTAGTAGTATCGAATTTTGACAAAAAAGGAGCTTTTATATGGTGAAAGTAGGCATACTTGGAAACCATGGAAAAACGGCTGCTGTTAATCTTTTGGCTCAATTGTGTAAAAGTTCGGGAATGAAAGTCAGTGTACTTAAAGAGAACTTAAGTACTTGGCTTCATAATAAAGAAATTACTTTTCAAGAGTATATTCACGCATTAAGTAAAAGTAATATAGAAATGCTTATTGTTAAAATTACCGAAGAAGGGCTTGTTAACAACTGGTTTTCCAATGTTGATTTTGATGTTCTGATCTACACCATGGGAAGAACTGAGGAAGATTATAACTACAATGCCTTGTATTCTGAAGAGAGAAAACTTTTTTTTACACTGGCTAAAGATGCTGTAAGTATAGTCAATGTAGATGACAGAAGTGTATTTAAATTATTAAAGGGTAATAAAACTCATTTGATTACTTATGGCTTTAATCCCAAAGCAAGTATAACGGCTTCCAGTATACAGGAGGACGAGTTTAGCAGACGGGTTCAATGTTGTGTGCAAAGGACGATAACAACTTTCAGCGGCAGAGAATTGGAACCCCAGGAGTTTTCTGTTACATTACCTCTCAAAAACGATCAGGAAGTTTATAGTGCGTTGGCAGCTATTACTGCTGCATTGATTAATGATGTTGCGATTCCGAATAAAATACTTATAAAAAAATACTTCTAAAAAGAGAAAATAGGGAATAAAGATGATAATGATAGAAAAAGCAATTAAAGAACATAAGGATAATAAGGGAGAGGTGAGAGTAGTGACTGAGCATCTTGTGCAAAACAACCAGGTAACGATTGTAGGGAAAGTGGTTGAAGATATCAAATTTAGCCATCGAGTTTATGGAGAGGGGTTTTATACTTTTTTAGTAGAGATACCTCGCTTAAGTGAGATTTCAGATACACTTCCTGTAACGATTTCGGAACGTCTTCTGGCGGATAAGAAAGAATTGTTAAATGAGGTCGTTGAAATCCAGGGACAGTTTCGTTCGTACAATCAATATGATCAAGGTAAAAACCGATTGATTCTTACGATTTTTACACTTGATATCAAATTTTTGGAAAATCAGGATGAAATAAAATATGTCAATCAAATATTCCTGGATGGTTTCATCTGCAAAGATCCCATTTACAGAACAACCCCTTTTGGAAGGGAAATAACAGATATGTTGCTTGCTGTTAATCGATCCTATCATAAGTCCGATTATATTCCCTGCATTGCCTGGGGAAGAAATGCAAAATACGCACAGTATTTGAAAGTAGGGGATCATTTAAAAGTATGGGGAAGAATTCAGAGTCGAAGTTACCAAAAGAAGCTGGAGAGTGGAGAAGTGATTTCTAAGGTTGCTTATGAGGTTTCCATTTCAAAAATGGAAATAGATCAAGATAATAATAAGCAAGATGAAATTATCAATGATTTAAGCAATTCATAATGACAGGAACATGAAAGACATCTTTTTATTCTGATTATAAAAAGATGTTTTTCTTTGTTATGGACAAAGATATGAAATTATAATTGAAATCGTAGGAACATAATACTATAATGGGAAGGTGAGGTGAAAACGATGAATTTAGGATTGATTCAAGTTTATTACGGCGAAGGAAAAGGTAAAACAACGGCAGCCATTGGACAAGGAATAAGGGCTATTGGACAAGGCTTAAAAGTGATTATGATACAGTTCTTAAAATCTTCTTCGACTGGAGAACTTGAAACATTAAAAAAGTTGGAACCAGATTTTAAGGTATTTCGTTTTGAAAAGCCCCGGGATTTTTTCTGGAATCTCAATGAAGAAGAAAAGAAAGAATTAAAAACGGAAATTATAAATGGCATTAATTTTGCTAAGAAAGTCCTGGATACAAGAGAATGTGACATACTCATATTAGATGAGGTATTAGCAACGATAGAAAATAATATAATCAGCGAAAAGGAAATATGTGATCTGTTAGACCGTAAGCCGCAAGAAATAGAAGTCATACTTACGGGGAGAAGACTTCCAGAAGGGGTTAAAGAAAGAGCAGATTACATATCTGAAATCAAAGCAGTTAAACATCCTTTTAATCAAGGAATTGCAGCAAGAAAAGGAATAGAATTTTAAAGGAACGCCTGAGGGCGTTCCTTATTTATTGATTAATCAGATGATCCATATTATATAATCCAGGAGCTTTACCTGCTAAGAATTTTGCGGCTTTTAGGGCGCCTACAGCAAACACCTCTTTTGACATTGCTGTATGATTTAATTCAATGATTTCATCTTTTCCGGCAAAAATGACAGAGTGTTCACCCACAATAGTACCGCCTCTTACAGCATGAATACCTATTTCTTTCTTGTCGCGTTTTTTGCGCTCAGAATGACGATCATACTTGTATGTGTATTGATGATCCAATGCCTCGTTGATGGCATCTGCCAATGCAAGGGCAGTGCCACTGGGAGCATCTATTTTTTGGTTATGATGCTTTTCAATAATTTCAATATCGAAATTTGCATCAGATAGTATTTCAGATGCACGTTTTACAAGGCTGATTAATAAATTAATTCCGAGGGACATATTGGCAGAAAAGAAAATGGGGATTTTCTTTGCGGATTTTTTAATAAGGTCTATCATGTCTTCTGACAATCCTGTAGTACATATAACCACAGGAAGCTGTTTTACAAGGGCATATTCTAACAGAGGTTTCACCGCCGTTGCAGTAGAAAAGTCGATGATTACATCCGCATGAATATCGCAGTCATCAATTTTGTTGAAAACCGGATAGGGATTTGATTTGCTTACATTCGGATCAATTCCTGCCGCGATCATGCAATCTTCACTGTCATCAACCAGTGAAGAAATGACTTGACCCATTTTTCCGTTACAGCCGTGCATAATGATTTTTATCATATATAATCTCCTTTCGAAAAAAGTGCAGGGGAAAAATACCTCTGCACTTTTTAGTCTATCCAAGTAATCCTGCGTTTTTCATTTCTTTTTTCAGTAGTTCTAAATGATCATCTTCGATAGTAGTAAGAGGCATTCTGCAAGCACCAACAGGATAGCCTATAAGTTCCAGCGCTGCCTTAACCGGAATAGGATTTACTTCAGAAAATAGAGCTTTTACTAAAGGAATCATTTGAATCTGAATTTTTCTGCTTTCTTCAACGTTTCCGTTTAAATATTCCATAACCATATCATGGGTTTGCTTTGGTGCTACATTTGCAAGAACAGATATGACACCTTTTCCGCCCAGAGAAAGGATGGGAACGATTTGATCGTCGTTTCCGGAATATACATCTAATTTATCTTCGCATAAATTAATTATTTCTGCAACTTGAGAAATATTTCCACTGGCTTCTTTAATTGCTACAATTGTATCTATTTTAGATAATTCATAAGCGGTTTTTGGAGTAATATTCAAGCCGGTCCTTGAAGGAACATTATATAAAATAAGAGGAATATCTACTTTTTTAGCAATGTAAGTATAATGTTCTATTAGCCCCTTTTGAGTGGTTTTATTATAGTACGGAGTAACCAGAAGGCAGGCATCCGCCCCTAATTCTTTTGCTTTTTTGGTCAAAAAAACACCATATTCAGTATCATTACTGCCTGTTCCGGCTATAACGGGAACCCGTTTATTTACCCTATCCACAGTATATCGAATACATTCTAAATGCTCATGATCATTTAAAGTAGAAGATTCTCCAGTGGTACCACAGATAATGATACTATCAGTCTGATTCTGAATTTGAAATTCTATAAGATCTCCGAGAAGATCAAAGTTAATATCACCGTTTTCTTTAAAAGGGGTAACGATTGCAACGCCAGAACCTCTGAAAATCTCCATAATAATCATCCTTTCTTATTGCATGTCTTTAATTAATAATTCTGCAATCTGAACAGCATTAGATGCAGCACCTTTTCTGATATTATCCGCAACAACCCAAAGGTTCACGCCGCTTTCAACACTTTCATCTCTGCGAATTCGTCCAACAAACACTTCGTCTCTTCCAGTAGCATTAGCAGCCAGAGGATATACATTATTTGCCGGATCATCCTGTACAACGACTCCAGGTGCTTTTTTCAAGACTTCTACTAATTCATTAAGTTCAAAAGGCTTTTCAAATTCAACATTAATAGATTCACTATGGCTGTTAAATACAGGTACACGAACTGTAGTAGCCGTAATTCTTAAATTGTTGTCATGAAGAATTTTTCTTGTTTCCTGAATCATTTTAATTTCTTCTTTTGTATAACCATTCTCTGTAAACACGTCTATATGTGGAAGACAGTTATTAGCTATCGGATGAGGAAATTTCTTTGGAGGGTTTCCTTTTAGTCCTTCTTCAAGATCTGTCCAGCCACCCATACCTGCACCGGAAACTGCCTGATAAGTTGAATAAACAATGCGTTTAATAGTATAATATTCATGTAAAGGTTTTAATGCTACAACTGCCTGAATCGTAGAGCAATTTGGATTAGCAATGATTCCTTTATTGAGTTTAATATCTTCAGGATTAACTTCAGGAACTACAAGAGGCACTTCAGGATCCATTCTCCAGGCAGAGCTGTTATCTACTACAACACAGCCTTTGCTGGCAGCAATTGGAGCGTATTTGAGACTGGTACCTCCCCCGGCTGAAAATAGAGCAATATCGATTCCGCGGTCGAAAGAGGTTTCAGTCAATTCTTCAACTGTGTATTCTTTACCTTTAAAAGTCAATTTGCTTCCAGCGGAACGCGCTGAAGCAAAAAAATAAAAGTTTTCGATTGGGAGATCTTTTTCTTCAAGTACCTTTAGAAAAGTCCTTCCAACCATTCCAGTAGCACCCACAACAGCTAAATTAATCTTTTTCATTAATAATCCTCCTTAAATTTATTTAAAATCATTTAATGTTTGTTTAATAATTTTGGGAAAATAAAAAAGCTGGCATGAGCCAACTGTGAATGTGATTGTATAGCAGCTATATAAATCTATATAACCAAATACAAACCCTTTCACAGATAGCTCTCCATCAGTAATATTATAACACTACTGATGACAGTCGTGCAGTTATTCACTGCAAAACCAGGACGAAAAACTGCAGGATTTTTCTCCTTCGGCATTTTCCCCTTTCTATATACTTCATCTGTACCTACATACATCCATATATATACTCTTGAAAAATGCGCCTCTATCCTGTGAAGCTTATGAAGTTTTATATATAATATCACTCAATTTTGAATATGTCAAATATTTTTCGAAACATTTTCCAATTCTAATGTATATTTTACTTTAGACCTATACATACTTCTTAATGTAAGGAGTGATGAGATGAGTAAGGGAACGAAAGAAACTAAGAAAAATAAGCCTATGACGGAAGATGATAAACTGAAATATGAAATTGCATCCGAACTCGGTTTATTGGATAAGGTTAAAGAAGGTGGATGGAAGTCCTTAACGGCAAAGGAAACTGGTCGCATTGGCGGTTTAATGACAAAAAGAAAAAAAGAAATGAAACAACAGGCTCAGAATTAATTCTGGGCCTGTTGCAATTTTCGACCATTGTTTTATAATAATTGAGTGCAAAAATGGTGATAAGTCTAAGGCAGGAAGGTGAAATGGTGGAAGCATATCAGAGTTTTGCTCAGGTATATGATTTATTCATGAAGGAAGTTCCTTATGATGAATGGGTTGAATATATTGAAGAAATTTGGGGAAAATTTGGTTGTGATCCTAAATTGGTGGCAGAATTAGGCTGTGGAACAGGAAACATGACAACGCTTTTTGCTAAAAAAGGCATTGAGATGATTGGAATAGATGTGTCGGAAGATATGCTTTCCATAGCGAGAGAAAAAGCATTGAAAAACAATGTGGATATTCTCTATCTCCATCAAGATATGAGAGAATTTGAATTATACGGAACAGTCGATTGCATTATCAGTGTCTGTGACAGTCTAAATTATATTACAGATCGAGAAGGATTGCTTCAAACCTTTAAATGGGTCAATAATTATCTTAACCCCAAAGGGCTTTTTATTTTTGATCTGAATACAGAATATAAGTATAAATACATCTTGGGGGAAAATACTTTTGCAGAAAATTTGGATGAAGCTGCTTATATTTGGGATAATTATTACAGTGAAGAAGATGGCATTAATGAGTATCAGCTTACGCTTTTTATAAAACAGCCAGAGAAGGATTATTATTCAAAATTTGAAGAAATTCATTATGAAAGGATGTATTCCATAGAAGATATAAAGAGTTTGGTTGAAGAAGCAGGAATGGAGTTTTTAGCTGTATATGATGCATATACTTTTGAAGATCCCAAGGAAAACAGTGACAGGATTTATTTCGTTGTAAGAGAAAAAGGAAAGTAACTTAGCAGGAGGTTAAATATATGGAAGATTACATTATTCGTGCAACAGACGCAAAAAAGCAAATTCGAGCATTTGGAGCAGTGACGACTCATCTTGTTGATGAAGCAAGTAAAATTCATGGAACAAGTCCTGTTGTATCGGCTGCATTAGGGAGATTATTAACAGCTGCAACGATGATGGGTCAAATGTTAAAAGGAGAAAAAGATTTACTTACCCTTCAGATTAAAGGAAATGGTCCTTTACGGGGGCTTGTAGTGACTGCTGACAGAAACGGAAATGTTAAGGGTTATCCGTATAATTCTGTTGTAGATCTTCCTTTAAATTCTATTGGGAAATTGGATGTAAGCACGGCTATAGGACAAGGTTCCCTTACGGTGATTAAAGATTTGGGCTTAAGAGAACCTTATGTTGGTCAGATCAGTTTAGTCTCGGGAGAAATTGCAGAAGATTTAACGTATTATTTTGCAAGCTCTGAGCAGATTCCTTCGGCTGTTGCCCTTGGAGTATTAGTCGACAGAGATTTTTCTATTAAACAAGCTGGAGGATTTATCGTCCAACTTTTACCTGAAGCAGAAGAAGAGACAGTTCAAAATTTAGAAAACAGATTAAAAAGTATTTCGTCAGTAACGCAGCTTTTGGAAGAAGGAAAAGGCCCAGAAGACATTCTTAAGCTTATACTGGGAGATATTATAATAATGGATAAGATACCAACACAATTTCATTGTAATTGCTCGAGGGAAAGGGTAGAAAAAGCATTAGTGAGCATTGGAGTGAAAGATTTGCAGGAAATTTTGGATCAAGACCATCGAACGGAATTAAAATGCCATTTTTGTAATAGAACCTATGTCTTTGAAGAAAGTGATTTGAAAAAAATTATTGAGGATTTAAGTCGATAATTGTCCTTATTTATCATATGTGGTAAAATAACCTTAATCCTACAAAGAAAGAAGTACAATGGAGACTTTTCCAAATCTACAAGGACAATGTAACCCGAGTTTTGTTGTTGCATATACTATTAACGATAGAATACCTCAGTTGGAAGGTAGCCTTAGCATCTAGGTGGGAGGAATTCTTATGAAAGAGAGTGACCATTTATGATTGTGCTTACCATAGGGGCTTATACGAATATAAGTAAAATTAAAGAGTACATTAGTTTAGAGTTTGAAAAAATAACACCAAAAGCTTTAATTCCCACCTATACTATTGCGAAAAAAGGGGATATAGATTTTTTATATTATGAGATTGATGATGATGTACTAGCTCAAAACTACAACTTTTTTTTCAGTGATGCATTGAAGTTGCATGCAACCAGTGCTTTGACAAATCTCATTATGGATTTTATTCGCTTTGAAATTGTAAAAGAAATTTTAGAAATTCACTATCAAAAATATGCATCTATTGAACGAATAAAAATCCTCGAAATGACTAGAGCATTTTTTTATGAGAATGAAAATAATGAAGACCCGAATGCACTCAATTACTCTTACAGAAAAGAAATCATGGATCGTCTAATGGACTTTTTTGAGGACAGCAATGAATTTTTACTGGAGGGTTTTGTACTGTTTCGCTTAAAAGATTATAGAGGAAAATTGGAAATGGTTGTTCGCCATATTGTCAGTGAATATGAAACACAAAAAGAGTACAAAGAGTTTTTAAGATTATTAAAATATTTTGTAGACGTTCAGGAGATGAAAGAAGAAATTATCCATATTATAGGTCTTAAAGAAGGCGGCTTCAAGATTTATGATAAGGATAAAAACGATATAACGGAGCGATGCAAAGAGGAATATAAGCAAGATTTTAGTGATAAAGAGATCAATTATGATGATTTGCTCGTCAGTGCCCTGATCACTATTGCTCCCAGACAAATAGTGATTCACCATTATGAAGCGATTCAAAACAAACCGCTGATTGAAACTATAAGCAGTATTTTTCAAGGTAAAGTAACCCTGTGTCCTAAATGTGAATTTTGTTTAAACTCCAATGAAATTAATTAGTTTTATGCATAATAATTTGACTTCTTGACAAAATATGTGAAGGTGTTATAATTGTAAAAACTAATATAATGTTGAACTCGATGAAGAGAAGAGTAGTCAAAGGGTAGTTTACAGAGAGAAGATACATAAGCTGAGAGTATCTTTAAACGGAATTTGACGAAGACCACCTCTGAGAGGCCCTAATCCGGTTCGGTGATCCCGTTATCATCATTATTTAAAGAGGTTTCCAATGAAACAATAAGGGTGGAACCGCGGGAGAAACAATACTCTCGTCCCTTTTCGCAATGAAGAGGGCGAGAGTTTTTTTGTATAATTAATAATTCATTATAAGGAAGGAGAAAGGAAATTGGTTAAAATTAGATTAAAAGACGGAAGTGTAAAAGAGTATCCATCAGGAGTAACTGTTATCGAAGTTGCGCAAGATTTAAGTGAAGGCTTGGCAAGAGTTGCCTGTGCAGGACTTATAAATAATGAAAGGGTAGACATTAGAACACCCATTACAGAGGATTGCGAGTTAAGCATTCTAACCTTTGATGATGAACAGGGAAAAGATGCTTTTCGTCATACAACATCTCATATATTAGCTCAAGCTGTAAAGAGATTATTCCCAAATGTTAAATTAGCCATTGGTCCTTCTATCCAGGACGGATTTTATTACGATTTTGATACGGAGCAACCTTTTAGCCCGGAAGATTTAGAGAAAATCGAAAAGGAAATGAAGAATATTGTAAAAGAAAGTTTACCAATTGAGAGATTTGAATTGCCAAGGGTTGAAGCGATTCAATTGATGCAGGAAAGAGGAGAAGATTACAAAGTTGAATTAATCAACGATCTTCCTGAAGATGCAATAATTTCTTTCTATAAGCAAGGAGAATTTGTAGATTTATGTGCGGGACCCCACCTTATGTCTACAAAACCAGTAAAGGCTTTTAAACTTTTATCCGTAGCAGGGGCTTACTGGAGAGGCAATGAAAATAATAAAATGCTTACAAGAATCTACGGAACTTCATTTACTAAGAAAGCAGATCTGGATGAATACATTAATAAATTAGAAGAAGCTAAGAAAAGAGATCATAGAAAACTCGGAAAAGAGTTAGAACTTTTTGCATTAATGGAAGAAGGTCCGGGATTCCCATTCTTCCTGCCTAAAGGAATGGAACTCAGAAATACATTGATAGAATATTGGAGAGAAAAACATAAAGCAGCAGGCTATCAGGAAATTAGTACGCCTATCATTTTAAATCAGGAATTATGGCACCGATCAGGACACTGGGATCACTATAAAGACAATATGTATGTAACTAAGATTGATGATATGGATTATGCAGTAAAGCCAATGAACTGTCCTGGAGGCATGCTTGTTTATAAAACAAAAATGCACTCTTATAGAGATTTACCAGTTAGACTGGCAGAGCTTGGCTTAGTTCATCGTCATGAATTATCCGGTGCTCTTCATGGGCTTATGAGGGTGCGTAATTTTACACAGGATGATGCCCATATCTTTATGTTGCCTGAACAGATCAAAGATGAAATTAAAAATGTAATCAATCTTATAGATGAATTCTATAATGTTTTTGGATTCAAATACCATGTTGAACTATCCACAAGACCTGAAGACAGTATGGGAAGTGATGAAGATTGGGAAAGAGCAACTACGGCATTAAGAGAAGTATTAGAGGAAAAAGGATATAATTACATCGTGAATGAAGGCGATGGAGCATTCTATGGTCCAAAGATCGACTTTCATTTAGAAGACTGCCTGGGAAGAACATGGCAGTGTGGAACCATCCAATTAGATTTTCAGATGCCAGAACGTTTTGACTTAGTATATATTGGACAGGATGGAGAGAAACATCGTCCTGTTATGATCCACAGAGTTGTATTTGGCAGTATCGAAAGATTTATCGGTATTTTGATTGAACATTTTGCAGGAGCTTTCCCAACATGGCTTGCGCCAGTACAAGTTAAAGTTCTTCCTATTTCTGAAAAATATCATGAATACGCCCAAAGTGTAGTAGAACAACTGGAGAAGAATGGTATCAAAGTTGAAGCGGATTACAGAGCTGAAAAAATAGGTTATAAGATTCGTGAAGCAAGACTTCAAAGAATTCCATATATGCTGATTGTGGGACAACAAGAACAAGAAGAAAGCAAGGTGTCAGTCAGAAGCCGTGCAAAAGGCGATGAAGGGGCACAAGCATTATCTGATTTCATAGAAAGAATTAAAGATGAAATAGCATCTAAAAAAATTGATACACAAGGACTTGACAACTCTATAGAATAATGCTATAGTTTCTTAGGATATGTTAATTAAAAAAGTAGAAACATCCGTTTCTCACCTTGCGCATTAAGTCGACAGGGTTCATACATGATTAAATGAGAAAGTATGTCATAATTATTATGATATATGTTTACTCTTTAAGGTGTATTTGAAGCGGATAGATTCTATCCGCTTTTTTTATTATATATAAGTTTTAAATACTATTGGGAGGTGCTCGGTTATTAGCGAGTTAATGATTAATGAGCAAATTAGGGACAAAGAAGTGAGACTCATTGATGTGGATGGAACGCAAATAGGAATTGTTTCTGCTAAAGAAGCGCAGATGCTGGCGAATGAAAGAAATCTTGACCTGGTTAAAATTGCGCCTAAAGCGAATCCACCTGTTTGTCGTATTATGGATTATGGTAAGTACAAGTTCGATTTGGCTAAAAAGGAAAAAGAAGCTCGTAAAAAGCAGAAAGTGATCAATGTGAAAGAAGTCAGATTGTCCCCTAATATTGAGAAGCATGATTTGGAAGTTAAAATCAAGAATGCGATGAAGTTCTTGAAAGATGGAAACAAAGTAAAAGTTTCTGTGCGATTTAGAGGAAGAGAAATTGCTCATACACAAAAAGGAATTGAAATCTTGGAAAACTTCGCACAAGCAGTTTCAGAGTTTGGAGAAGTTGAAAAGAAACCTAAAATGGAAGGTAAAAGCATGATAATAATCGTTACACCAAAACAAATGTAACGTATATTATATACAATCATTAAAAGGAGGAACTTAAACAATGCCTAAATTGAAAACACATAGAGGAGCAGCAAAACGCTTTAAAGTTACAGGAACAGGTAAATTAAAAAGAGCAAAAGCTAATAAAAGTCATATTTTAACTAAAAAGACTACAAAGAGAAAAAGAAACCTCAGACATGCAGGTATAGTTGACGCTACAAACGAAAAGCAAATGAAAAAATTATTACCATATCGATAAGATTTATATATATAGAACAGGAGGTCTAAAACATGGCAAGAGTTAAAGGCGGATTAAATGCTAAGAAGAGACATAAAAGAATTTTGAAATTAGCTAAAGGATATAGAGGTGCAAAATCTAAACAATACAGAACTGCTAAACAAGCAGTTATGAAATCTTTAAACTATGCTTATATTGGAAGAAAACAAAGAAAAAGAGATTTCCGTAAATTATGGATTACAAGAATTAATGCAGCTGCTAGAATTAACGGTCTTTCCTACAGCAAATTTATGAATGGTTTAAAATTGGCTGGAGTTAATATCAATAGAAAAGTTTTGGCTGATATGGCTGTTAATGACGAAAAAGGTTTTGCTCAATTAGTAGAAATGGCAAAAGCTAATGTTAAATAAATAAATTAATAAAAAAATAAGCACAGATTTCTGTGCTTATTTTTTTATTACATACAAGGAAAACTTTTTCTTATGAAAAAAAGGGGTGGTGCCAAAGAGCTAAAATGATTGATATGATTACAGAGACTAAAGCATACCATAATAAAGTGTTATTTTTGGAAATCAAACTATATAGCATTAATCCCACCGTAATAGCTAAGAATATAACAGATAAAGTGCCTGCATAAGGAAATAAAATATTAATAAAGATATATAAGAAAAAACCAATCAAAGACAAGACGATGATTAAATTGATTTGTTGTTTATTGAGCTCTTCGTTTAAAGAAGAAATCTTTTTGCTCATGGTATCACTCCTTACGGAAGTTTACTGATCTCCTACCTAATTTTATGAGATGATCTTTTGACTTATTCGAAATAAAATTAAAAAGATAGTTGACTTTTCTAATTGGATCTTATATAATAACAATCCGTGGTCGCAAAAACGTAAGTTCTGGGACCATGAATAATAGACTCTTTTTCTGAGCAAAATAAAAATGAAAAAGAGTGTTGACAAGAAATTATAATCTTGTTATAATAGCATTCGTCGACACGATTTGACAAGCTCATCCACAAATGCTACAGATTGGATGAAAAAATAAAATCGAAAAAGTGTTGACAAAGCGAAAAAGATGTGATAAGATATTCTTCGTTGTCGCGAAAAACGCGAAGAAATAAATACCAAATAACATCATCGATCTTTGAAAACTAAACAGCACACCAAATAAAACCCAATCAATTCCATTGATTGAAGGATAGAAAAAGCTAGCA
>Ga0134100_1000822_pt1 | contig 32829 bp, 28 predicted proteins | sample 11_taG_2_FD_94444 | JGI IMG/M metagenome (GOLD analysis project Ga0134100, IMG submission 94444) | Switchgrass degrading microbial communities from high solid loading bioreactors in New Hampshire, USA - 11_42_5_180_A3 metaG | ecosystem: Engineered > Bioreactor > Semi-continuous > Anaerobic >...
AGTATACGGTATGACCTGGATCTGCGTGTAAAAAAGCAGATGATCTATGATGACCATCTGCCAATAATACATATGCTACTTCATTTTACTTGGTTCAACCCCAACATTTGACGTAGAGCCGAATTACCTTAATTGCCGGCTTTACTATCCGGATTAGTTATCCGACTGTAGTTACGGCGACGGTGAAACGTTCCTGCGCTTACTTGTTGTACAGCGGGAACTTGCGGGTAAGTTCATCCACCTTTTCGATTATCTCGGCCCTGTGGGCTTCGAAATCACCGCCGAGCGCCTTATCCAGCAGGTCGGCGATTATCTTCATCTCCTCTTCCTTCATGCCCCTCGTGGTCACGGCGGGCGTTCCAAGCCGGATTCCGCTCGTGATGAACGGGCTCCTGGTGTCGAACGGGATACCGTTCTTGTTGACGGTTATCCTGACCTCGTCCAGCATGTTCTGGGCGTCCTTACCGGTTATGCCCCTGTTGGTGAGGTCCACCAGCATGAGGTGGTTGTCGGTCCCGCCGGAAACAAGCTCAAAGCCTTTTTCAATAAGGGCGTCGGCCAGCGCTTTCGCATTCTTGACAACCTGGCGCTGGTATTCCCTGAAGGACTCGGACATGGCTTCCTTCAGGCATACCGCCTTTCCGGCGATGATATGCATGAGGGGCCCGCCCTGGGTGCCGGGGAACACGGCCCTGTCGATATCCTTCGCATACTTCTCCTTGCAGAGAATTATGCCGCCCCTCGGGCCTCTTAATGACTTGTGGGTCGTGGTGGTGACAAAATCGGCGTAGGGAACCGGGCTGGGATGAAGGCCCGCTGCTACAAGGCCCGCGATATGGGCTATATCGGCCATAAGCAGGGCCCCGACCTCGTCGCATATCTCCCTGAACGCCTTGAAATCTATCGTCCTCGAGTACGCGCTGGCGCCGGCTATGATCATCTTCGGCCTGCACTCGCGCGCCGTTTTTCTCAGCGCGTCGTAGTCTATGCGTCCGTCCTTCTCGCTTACCCCGTAGGGTACGGGCTTGAAATACCTGCCCGACATATTGATGGACATACCGTGGCTCAGGTGGCCGCCGTGGGCCAGGTTCATGCCCATGAACACATCCCCCGGCTCCATGACCGCGAAGAATACGGCCATATTGGCCTGGGCCCCGGAATGGGGCTGGACATTGGCATGCTCGGCTCCGAAAAGCTCCTTGGCTCTCTGGATCGCCAGGGATTCGACCACGTCCACGTGCTCGCACCCGCCGTAATAGCGCTTTTTGGGATATCCTTCGGCGTACTTGTTGGTCAGGGGCGTGCCGCATGCCTCGAGAACAGCACGGCTGGTGAAGTTCTCCGAAGCGATCAGCTCTATGTTGCCTTCCTGCCTGTTTATTTCATCATATATGGCGTTCGCCACCTCTGGATCTATTCTTTCCAGTTCGCTATACTTCAGCATTTGACTGTCCCCCGATAAATTTTTCATAAATCTGATTATAATGCTTTATGAAAGTTTATGTCAATAAAAATGAATAATCATACATTTTCCGCGTCCTTGTCAAGCGGCTCTCCGCTTCGCTCAATGGACGCGGCGTCCAGGAACATGAGCACCGACAGCCTCTGGGCCACAATCATAATTATGCTCTCCATGAACACCGAGATAAACAAGGCAAGGAGAGCGTTGTTCACATCTATGGCAAACAGGCTCAGGACCCATCCGAGCAGGTTAACACACATCATGTTTATGATAACCTGTTTCCTGCTGCCCCTGGTAAGCTCGACGCTCTTCCTGAAGTTCCTGAAGATCCCGATGTCGAATTCGATGATGAGCAGGTCCTTGAATACGAACAGTGTGCTTACCGCCATGACAGCCAGCGGCAGAAGCGCCGCAAAGAATGCCAGTGCGGGAATGATGAACGATATGATGCCGAAAACCAGTATGATGACAAATACACCGAAATACAGGACGGTGTTGTACAGCACGTTGAAGATAATGAGCTTCGGAAGCCTCGAGAAATACACCAGGGCCCGCTGGCCGCCCGTCATCCCGGGATTGGTCAGGCCGAAGAAGTACCAGCTTCCGAAAAACAGGGAAACAAGGAAAGCCGCGAACCGTATGGCGGCAATCAGGAGCAGGACTGTCACGAACGACTGTATCAGCGCCTCGTATTCGCCCGAGTCGAACATGATGTCGTTGATCCTTTCGATGGACAGGTCGCCCTGGAGCCTTACAACCAGCCTTTCGTAATGGGTGTAAAGGTCGACGGCAAAAGGCTTGATCAGAAGGTATCCCCCGAACTGGACGGCCAGCATCAGTAGGAATATGATCTGCGCCACGAAAGGCTTATCCAGTTCGTAAAACCTTATTGCTTCCCTGAAGTACCTGCTTATCGGTTTTATTGCGCGTGGTCCGTTATCCATTTGGTTCCACCTCGATCCTTTCCAGTTCCCTGGCCGAAAGATATCGCCACTCGCCCGGTTTCAGGCTTCCCAGCCTGAGCCCGCCGATAGCGACGCGTTTCAGGCTTCGCACCGGATGTCCCACTGCTTCGCACATCCTTCTTATCTGCCTGTTACGGCCTTCATGGATGGTTATCCTCAAGACTGCGCGGCGCTTTTTCTGCCTGAGCAGTTCGACCTTTGCCGGCATTGTCAGCCTTCCGTCCAGCATGACGCCATCCCTGAGCTTTTGCAGCGCCTCCCGCGAAGGCTCGCCTTCCACCTCGGCGATGTAGGTCTTGCTAACCCGGTGCCTGGGATGGGTGCTCCTGTAGGCGAAATCCCCGTCGTTGGTAAGGATGAGCAGGCCTTCCGTGTCGTAATCCAGCCTGCCTACCGGGTAAACGCGCTCTCCCGCGCCGGCGACAAGGTCCATAACAGTCTTCCTGCCTTGCGGATCCGAAACTGTGGTTACATAACCCGCGGGCTTGTTCAGCATGATATAGACCGGGTTTTCCACGGGCATTACAGGTTTCCCGTCGCATTCCACCAGGTCTCCTGGCGAAACGGTTACGCCCATCTCGGTCACGGTCACGCCGTTGACCCGCACCCTGCCCGCCCGGATCATCTCCTCGGCGTGACGGCGGGAAGCGATGCCGCACCTCGAAAGATATTTTTGAAGGCGCATTTTCTCAAATTCATGACTGCCGCTCATTTCGTCCACAATTATATCACAGTGTGATTATGTTTACTATTTGATTTATCCGGCGCGGGAAACGGTTGAAGTTGTCTGGCTTGCGAACTTGCGCTATAATAATGCGGTGCGGAAAGCCGGGCTTACAGCTTTTGACACTGCAATTTTTTTGGCTTGCGCTGTTGCGGCAATACTCTGCGGGCTGCAGGACTCCCGCCCTGATGATCCTGCAAGTTATGCGGCTTGCGCCGTTCGGCAACACCCGGCGGGCAGCCGCTCCGGTACTTTTGGAGGTAGCATAAATGAAGCTTGGTATAGTAGGTCTTCCCAACGTGGGAAAAAGCACGCTTTTCAACGCCATCACCAAGGCGGGCGCAGAGTGCGCCAATTACCCGTTTTGCACCATAGAGCCCAATGTGGGCATGGTCCGCGTCCCGGACAAGCGCCTGGACAGGCTTGCGGAGATATACCAGCCGAAAAGGACAGTCTATACGACCATCGAATTCGTGGACATCGCCGGGCTCGTCAAGGGCGCCAGCAGGGGCGAGGGCCTGGGGAACAAGTTCCTTGCCAATATCCGCGAGGTGGACGCCATAGTACACGTGGTCCGCGCCTTTGACGACAGCAGCATCGTGCACGTGGACGGCTCGGTGGACCCGAAAAGGGATATCGAAACCATCAACCTTGAGCTCATATTCGCCGACCTGGAGACCCTGGAAAAGCGCATGGACAAAACGCGCAAGATGACCAAGTCGGGCGATAAGAAATACCAGCAGGAACTGGAACTCCAGGAAAGGATAAAGGCCCACCTTGAGAAAGGGATGCCTGTTAGGTCCATGTCGCTTGACGAGGAAGAGGCCGCGTACATGAAGCAGCTTTTCCTCCTTACCTCCAAACCGGTGCTCTACTGCGCCAACGTGGACGAGAAAGCCCTTTCCGATACGGAATCCAACCCCTATGTCCGCGCGATAAGGGAAATAGCCGCGGCCGAGAATTCCGAGACGGTCGTGATCTGCGCGAGGCTCGAGGAAGAGATAGCCCAGCTTGACGACGATGAGAGAAAGCTCTTCCTCGAGGAGCTGGGCCTAGAGGAATCGGGCCTCGACAAGCTGATCCGGGCAAGCTACAAGCTTCTCGGGTTAATAAGCTTTCTTACGGTTGGCGAAGACGAGGTTCGCGCCTGGACCATCGTCAAGGGCACCAAGGCGCCCCAGGCTGCCGGCAAGGTCCATTCCGACTTCGAACGTGGATTCATCCGCGCCGAGATAGTATCCTACGACGAACTCATACGCTGCGGCTCCTATGCCGCCGCCCGCGAGCAGGGCCTCGTCCGCTCCGAGGGCCGGGATTACGTCATGAAGGACGGGGATGTGGTCCTGTTCAGGTTTAACGTATAGGCGGCAAAAAACGGGCTCTGCCGAGCCCGTTAATTATTTCTGCCGTTTTGCCTCCATCAAACCTCGTTGTTGAACTTGTACCGCGCGTTTTTCTGCCTGAGCATCCTCTGCCGGATGCTGATTCGCGTTCCCAGCACGAGCTTTCTCATCGCGGCGCTCTTCCTGCGGCGGGGCTTCCTCTCCCTGGAAAGCTCGTCCACGACAAACCTCGCAATATCGTACGGGGCACTTGGCAGCGAACGCACAAACTCGTTCTTCCTGATATTCTCCCTGTACTCCTCGAGGATGTCCGTATTGAGGATCTTTTTAAGCAGTTCCTCCAGTTCCTTTTCATTGCTGATTAGCCAGCCCGTCTTGTTCTTCAGGCAGAAATCCACGTTCCCCTTCTCCTGGAGCCCGGCGCTGTGGGTCAGGATCGGCGGAACCTCCTTTATTAAATGCTCGAATACCGCGGAAGGCCCTGCCTTGGTGATGGCGAAATCCGATGCCTCCAGCAGTTCATGCATGTTGTCCACGAACCCGAGCACCGCGATGCGGGTCTGGCAATCCTTCCTCACCATGCCGCTGAGCGCCTTGAAAAGGGCCTCGTTCCTGGCGCAGACGGCGATGATATTCAGCGGATACTTGTTTTCATAGATGAACCGCACGTACCTTCCCGTATCCCCGATCCCCTGGCCGCCTGCAGAAACCAGGACAGTCTTCTTCGACGGATCAAGGCCAAGTTCCTCCAGGATTTCTTCCCTGGTCTTGTCCACCTTTGCGAAGAACTTGGGGTTCAGCGGGAAGGACAGGACCCTTATCCTGTGCCTCGGCTGGCCCTGGCTTACCAGGTACTTCTTGGCCTCCTCGGTGGCGGTGACGATAATGTCCGCGTCCGGGTTCACCCACATGTTGTGCCCGGTGATGGGGTCGGCCATGTAGCTTATGACCTTGTAGTTGAACCGGTACTTGTCCCGTGCGAACAGCGCCACGGAGGTGCAGAAGAAATGCGTGGAGAACACGATATCGGGCTTGTACTCCAATATATACCGAGCGCCCTTCCTGATGAAACTCTGGAAGAGCACCCTTGTGATTATGTTGGCTCGGGTCAGGTATTTGAACGTGTCGATAAGGACGTTGATGTTGGTGGTAAGCCTGGGATGCGCAAGGGCAAAATCCCATGCCTCCTTCATCGTCTTATCGTCCCTCGTGGCGCCCGATTCTTTCGCGAAATCAATTACATCAACCTGGTATTCCCCGGGAAATAACTGATCTATCGCATCCTTCACGGCAAGCGCGATCATCCTGTGACCGCCGCCGACTTCAATCATCGGGATCAGTATTTTCTTCATTAAGCCGTTTCATCTCCAGTCAGGCTTCTCTGTTTTCGTTGAATATTATGTTCACTATCTTCATGGGAGAAACGGTCGATATGGCGTGCTTGTATACGAGCTGCTGCTTTCCCTCGCTGTCCAGCACCACTGTAAAGTTATCAAAACCCTTGACCATGCCCCTTAGCTGGAAGCCGTTGGTCAGGTAGACAGTGACGGGGATATGCTCTTTTCTCACCTGGTTTAGAAAGACGTCCTGGAGATTGATGTTCTTGGTCATGGAAAATTCCTCCTTGCAGAAAAAATCATATGAAATGAACTCAAAAATACCTTCCATCATTTTACTAAATTAAGTAATGATATTCAAGGAGTCGGTCAATATTTTTAACATTGCCCGCTTGCCGAGAGCCTGCGTGTCAAGCCACTTGAGGCCTTCCATGCTCTTGAACCAGGTGATCTGCCTCTTGGCCAGGCGCCGGGTTCCCAGCTTTGTTCTTTCAACCGCTTCTTCCATGGTGCATTCCCCGGAAATGGCCGCGGCTATCTCCTTGTAGCCAAGGGCCTGCATGGAGACCAGGTCCCTTGAATAGCCCATCTTGAGAAGCCCCGCGACTTCGTCCGCCAATCCTTTCTCCATCATGAGATCTGTTCGTTTTTCTATTCTCTCGTACAGCATCTGCCGGTCCATGATCAGGCCGAAGAGCAGGTAATCGAACTCGGGCGGTTTTTTCCTGGATTCTGCCTGGTGCTCGGTTATTGTCCTTCCTGTTGTTTCGAAAACCTCCAGGGCCCGTATGACCCTTTTCACGTTATTGGGATGGATCCTGCGGGCGCTCTCGGGATCTATTTCCTTGAGCCTTTCATGCAGGTATTCCGGTCCGTACTGCTCCGCCAGGGCTTTCATGCGTTCCCTGAATCCCCAGTCGCTGATCGTATCAGAAAACCGGATGTTGTATACCAGAGCGCTGATGTAAAGCCCTGTTCCGCCCGCGACTATCGGCACCTTTCCGCGGGACAGGATATCCCTTATGGCGTCTTCAGCCATGGCCTTGTACTGGGCCACGCTGAACTCCTCGTCGGGATAAACCACATCGATCATGTGGTGCGGGATCCCGCGCCTCTCCTCCAGGGTCGGTTTTGCCGTCCCTATGTCCATGTACCGGTAAACCTGGGCCGAGTCGGCCGTAACAACCTCGCCGTCCACCATGTGGGCCAGTTCGACGGCAAGTTCGGTTTTCCCGGTGGCAGTGGGCCCGCCCAGCACGATGACCTTGTTCAAATCAAGCCCTCCCCTGCCTATATTATCCGCTTGAACCTCTTTTCCAGTTCCCTTTGGGAAATGCTGATTATAACAGGCCTTCCGTGGACGCAGGTATACGGGTTCTCCGTGGACAGGAGCTGGTCGATAAGCGCTTTAATCTCGTCCTTCTCCATCCTGCGGTTGGCCTTGATGGCGCTCTTGCAGGACATCATGTAGATCGCCTCGTCGCTGATACCGCTTTTTTCTCCGGCTGTCGCCATCCACCTGTCCAGTATCTCGTGGAAATCGTCAAGGGCAAATCCGCCCGGGATATCGGGAACGCTCCTGATGATTATTGTCTGCGGCCCGAACGATTCTATCTCGAACCCGGCCTTTTCGAAATCGGCCATCCTCGAGAACAGGAAATCGTATTCCTCGGGCGAGAGCTTCACGATATACGGCTCCATTACCACCTGGGAAAAGCTTTGCCCTTCCGATATCCTTTTTTTCAGCGTTTCATAGCGGATCCTTTCGTGGGCCGCGTGCTGGTCGACCAGATACATGGTATGGCCGTGCTGGAGAATGATGTACGTATCGAATACCTGGCCTATGATCTCGGCTTCCCTGAGGACCTGCGCCCCGCGGTCCCTCTCGGTGACAGGTTCAATTGGCTCGGCCGGTTCCCCGGTGCCGAAAAGGTCCTTCAAGGGCGCCTGCGCCTGTCCGGGTTTCGGCAAAGCCAGTTCCGGCACGGGCTTTGCCGCTTCACTGGCTTCAAAACGGGAATCAGCCACCATGTCCGCCTTGGCGCCGGTCCGGGCGGAAGGCTCCCACGGAACCTGCAGGCGCTGCGGCGGCGGAAGCTTGGGCGCGGGCTTATCCTGGGATTCCAGGCTGACCTGCTCGGGTGGGGCGGCCTGGAAAGCCGCGCTCTCTTGCGCCTCGTATTCCGGGCTTGTGACCTCCCGGATCAGGGATGCCGACGATAAGGCGCCCTTAACCGCGTGGAATACGGCCATGTACACGGCGCTTTCATTGGAGAACCTGACCTCCAGCTTCTGCGGGTGGACATTCACGTCGTAAAGCTCTGGTGATATTTTTACATGAAGCACGCAGAACGGGAACTTGTTCTGCATAAGGAGTGTCTTGTACGCATCTTCCAGGGCGGCCGTGAGCGCCTTGTTCCTTATGGTGCGGCCGTTTATGAAGAAGAACTGGTTGTTCCTGTTCCCCCTGGCCGTTTCGGGCCTTCCGACAAAGCCGGAAATCCTGATCCCCGACTCCTCGTGCTCCACGGGCAGGACCGCCTTGGCGGTTTCGCTCCCGAAAAGGCTGTAGATAACGCTTATAAGATCGCGGTTTCCCGGCGTGTGATGCTGGACCTGGCCGTTGTTCACGAACTTGAAGGAGATCCCAGGATGGGCCAGGGCAAGGCGCACCATCATTGTCGAAACATACCCTGCCTCGGCGCTGTCCTTTTTCAGAAACTTGTACCTCGCCGGAGTATTGTAGAAGAGGTCCCTTACGATGATGGTGGTCCCGGTAGAGCAGCCGGTCTGGGAGACGGATATGACTTTCCCGCCTTCGAGCGCGACAAGGGTGCCTGCCTGCTCCGACGCGGTCTTTGTGCGCACCTCCACGCGGGATACGGCCGCTATGGAAGCGAGGGCCTCGCCTCGGAAGCCCATTGTGGTCAGGCGGTCCAGGTCCTCGATCCTGCGGATCTTGCTGGTGGCGTGCCGTTCAAAGGCGAGCTCCACGTCGTCGCTCTCCATTCCGCAGCCGTTATCTGTAACCCTTATGTAGGATATGCCGCCGTTTTTTATTTCAACCGTTATGGCCGTGGCTCCCGCGTCTATGGAGTTTTCCACCAGTTCCTTTACAACCGATGCAGGCCGCTCTATCACCTCGCCGGCCGCTATCTGGTTCGCCGTATTCTCATCAAGAATAACAATGCTGCCCATAAACCCTCCTTCCAACCAAGGGGACGGTTCCTCCGGTCCGACCAGGGGGACGGTTCCTCCGGTCCGACCAGGGGGACGGTTCCTCCGGTCAGACCAGGGGGACGGTTCCTCCGGTCTGATTTTCGGTCCGACCAGGGGGACGGTTCCTCTGGCCTGATTTTCTATTGGTTTATCTATGCTTATCCTGTGAAACCAGTACCGTCCGCTTGGCTTGGTTACTGGAACCGCTTCTTTAAGTTTTTGCTCATTCTATTAAATCGGAAGAACCGTTTCCTCGTTTTCCACCCGTGGTTTGTGTTATTTCATCAAACCACCTATCTTCCACTGATTTAGTTCCGGTCCTGTTATCTCATCAAACCACAGGAACCGTCCCCCTGGTTCGAACCACAGGAACCGTCCCCCTGGTTTGACTACTTGAGTTTTTGCTGGAGGCTGTAGAGCTTGTTGAGCGCGTCCAGCGGGGTCAGCAGCGATGGGTCAAGGGACCGCAGTTCGTCCAGCACCTCGTGCTCGGCCTTCGTGAGGGAACTGGAAGCGAAAAGATCCAACTGTCCCTCGACGGGCTTTTCGAACTTCCTTCGCGGGTTTTTGCCGATATCGGCCTCCTCCAGTTCCTGCAGGATAATCTTGGCCCGCTGGATAACGGCATCCGGGATACCCGCAAGCTTCGCGACCTCCACGCCATAGCTCCTGTCGGCGCCGCCCCGCGTGATCTTCCTCAGGAAGATGATGTCGTCGCCCTTCTTCCTCACCGACACGCAGTAGTTCTTGATGCCGTGGAGCCTGTCCTCCAGTTCGGTCAGTTCATGGTAGTGCGTCGCAAACAGGGTCCTGGCGCCTAGCCTGGCCCTGTCGTTTATGTACTCTATAACCGCCCAGGCGATGCTGAGCCCGTCATGCGTGCTGGTTCCGCGCCCGATTTCGTCAAGGATCAAAAGGCTCCTGGGCGTCGCATTGGCAAGGATGTTGGCCACCTCGCTCATCTCCACCATGAAGGTGCTCCGGCCCGATGCCAGATCGTCCGAAGCCCCGACGCGCGTGAATATGCGGTCAACCATGCCGATCCGGGCATAGGACGCCGGCACGAAGCTTCCGGCCTGCGCCATCAGGACCATCAGCGCCACCTGGCGCATGTAGGTGGACTTACCGGCCATGTTGGGCCCGGTTATGATCACGATCCTGTTCTCATCGGTGTCAAGCCAGGTGTCGTTGGGAACGAACGGGCTGTCGAAAAGCGTCTTCTCGACCACCGGATGGCGACCGTCCCTGATCTCGATAACACCGTCCTCGCAAACCTTCGGCTTCACGTAGTTGTTCCTGTCGGCAGCCTCGGCCAGCGAACAGAGCGCGTCAAGTTCGGCTATGCAGTGGGCCGTCGCCTTGAGGCGCCGGACCTGCGCCGAGACGGTGTCCCTTACCTGGCAGAAAAGCTCGTATTCAAGCTGTACAACCCTTTTCTCCGCGCCCAGGATCGTTTTCTCAAGCTCGACCAGCGGATCGAACGTGAAACGCTCGCAGTTTACCAGCGTCTGCTTTCGCACGTAGTCATCCGGGACCTGGGGGATGTTGGGCTTCGTGACTTCTATGTAATACCCGAAATTGTCGTTATAGCGTATCTTAAGGCTCTTGATTCCTGTCCTTTCCCGCTCCCTGGCTTCCAGGTCCGCGATCCAGTTCTTGCCCTCGGTGGCCGCCTTGCGCAGCCGGTCAACTTCCTCGTTGTACCCTTCCTTGATGATCCCGCCTTCCTTGACCGAAAGCGGCGGATCGTCGGCTATGGCCTTCTCGATCAGTTCGGCTATATCCTCGAGAAGATCCAGCCTTCCCGCAATGGTTCCGTTAAGGCCGCTTTTCAGGCCCGCTGCCATCTCCCTGATATATGGCAGCTTGGACAGGGAAAGCTTCAGCGAGACCAGGTCCCGCGCGTTTATATTTCCGAAGACCAGCTTTCCGGCCAGCCTCTCGATGTCGTATACGCCTTTTAACAGCTCCATGAGCTCGTTTCGCACCATGAAGCTTTCCTTTAGTTCTTCAACCGCGTCAAGCCGCATCTGGATTTCATCCAGGTCCAGGAGCGGCTGCTCAAGCCAGCGACGAAGGAGCCTTCCCCCCATGGCCGTGGATGTCTTGTCCAGGACCCACAGGAGCGATCCCTTCTTCTTTCCTTCCCGCAAGGTCTCGGTAATCTCGAGGTTGCGGCGCGACGCGCTGTCTATTATCATGTACTGCTCGATCTTGTACGGCTGGATGGATTCGATATGGGATGAATCGACCTTCTGGGTGCTTTCTATGTAATACAGCAGGGCTCCCGTCGCGCACCTGGCAAGTTCCAGGTCCTTAAGCGGATCATCTTTCGCAATGCTTGCAATCTTCTCGTCGCAGAAGGCCGGGTCGAACACGGAATCGGGCAGCACCGACGCCCTGAGGCCGAGGTAATACTCGAAAAAGCTCCTGTATTCCGGTTTTTTCACGAATTCCCCGTTCGAGATTATCTCGGACGGCATGAACCTGGCCGTCTCGTCCAATAGCTTTCGCATCGAGCTTCCCCAGGTTATCTGGGTTGTGTATAATTCGCCCGTGGTTATATCAACGACCGCGATGCCGAAATAGCTCTGGCGGCAGTATATGCACATCAGGAAGTTGTTTTTCTTGGCTTCCAGCATGTCGGGCTCTATAACCGTTCCGGGAGTCACAACCCTGATGACGTCCCGCTTGACTAGCCCTTTTGCCAGCGCCGGGTCCTCCATCTGCTCGCAGATGGCAACCTTGTATCCCCTCGATATGAGCTTTGCCAGGTAGGAATGGGCGGCATGATATGGAACGCCGCACATGGGCGCGCGCTCCTCGAGGCCGCAGTCCCTGGCGGTGAGGGCTATCTCCAGTTCCCTGGATGCTATCTCCGCATCCTCGAAGAACATCTCGTAGAAGTCGCCCAGCCTGAAAAAGAGGATGCAGTCCTTGTAGCGCTCCTTGATCTCCTTGTACTGCTGCATCATCGGTGTCAGCTTAGCCACGCCTTATGCCCTCCTTGCCTTCCAGCCAGAAGGCTCCGGCCCTTATGATCTCCACGTCCACCATCTGGCCCGTCAGGTCATCCTCCGCCCTGAAGTTGACCAACCTGCCGGTTCGGGTGCGTCCCGACTGCATCTCCGGGTTGGTCTTGCTGGGGCCGTCCACGAGGACCTCGACGGTCTTTCCCTCGTACTTTTTGGCAATCTGGGTCGCGATCTCGGTCTGGACCTCCACGAGCCTTTTGAACCGCTCGCTTATAACCTCGCGGGGCTCGGTCTGCTCCCATTTCTCGGCCGGCGTCCCCCTGCGCGGGGAATAGATGAAGGTATATGCCGATTCAAACCTTACGCGCCTTACAAGGTCCAGGGTGTCCTCGAAATCCTCCGCCGTCTCGCCCGGGAATCCCACGATGATGTCGGTGGTCAGTGCAATATCCGGAACCGCGTCCCTGATCCTGGCCACCAGGTCCAGGTAATGCTCCCTCGTGTACTTGCGGTTCATCTTCCGGAGGATCCGGTTGCTTCCCGCCTGGAACGGCAGGTGTAGGTGCTCGCAGACCTTGCCGCATTCCTTCATGGCTCTGATCAGGGCGTCAGACAGGTCCTTGGGATGGGATGTGGTAAAGCGGACCCGGTCTATCCCGTCGATCTCCTCGATATCGTAGAGCAGCCTGGCGAAGAGGTCCTTCTCGCCAAGGTCGTTGCCGTATGAATTAACGTTCTGGCCAAGGAGGGTCACTTCCCTGCAGCCGTCCGCCGCGAGGGCCCGTATCTCCGCGAGGACATCCTCTTTCCTGCGGCTTCTTTCGCGGCCCCGCACGTAGGGAACTATGCAGTACGTGCAGAAATTGTTGCAGCCAAAGACTATGTTGACATAGGCCTTGTGCCGGTGGGTCCGCCTTATGGGCATGTCCTCGATGATCCGGTCTTCCTTGTCCCAGATCTCGATCACATGCTGCCCGCCGGACAGGTGCCGGTACAAAAGCCTCGGGAATTCATGGATGTTGTGGGTCCCGAAGATGATCTTCACATGCCGGAAAGTGTTCTTTATCCTTTCGGCAACATGCGGTTGCTGCATCATGCATCCCGACGCCACGACAAAGGACCCGTTCTTCTCGCACTCGCGGGAAAGGCCGCCTATATGGCTGAATATCCTCTCCTCGGCGTTCTCTCGCACGCAGCACGTGACAAAAACGATAATGTCAGCCGGCTGGCCTTCCGGGACCTCTTCGTATCCCATGTTGGTCAGCATGCCCGCAATGGTCTCGGCATCCCGCTCGTTCATCTGGCAGCCGAACACGTCCAGCCTGTAGGTGCGGACCTTCCCCGTCGACAGGGTATACTGCGCGTTCAGGTTCCTGACCTGCTCCATCCAGTCGGCGGATTCCATCGACCTGGCCAGGATATCGTCGCCCTGGCCGCAGGACTCGATATTGTACGATTTATTCCTGGTGTTCTCCAATGCGATCTGTCTCTCCCCGTAATGCGCCGCAATAGCATGGCGCACAGAATACCGCTTTTATTCTTCGCGGCTTTGACTAGTGTAAACCGGTGATACCGGCAAATAATCATACTTATCATACCAAAAATCAGATAAAAATAAAAGGAAACAGGCCGCAGCCCTGCATGTCGTATCCAATGCGCCGCGGCCCGCAGGTTCGCGCATATAACGAAACGGGGGCGGTTTTGTGCCGCCTCCCGTTTTGTTATCAAAGCCTATGCAATCCCGGCCTACCTTCTCCTTCCTCCCATAAACCTCAGCATGGTGAGGAAGAGGTTGATGAAGTCCAGGTACAGCCTTAATGCACCGATAATGCCCAGGTTGTTCCTCATTACCGAATTGCCCTCGGTGCCGAAGTAAAACGCCTTCAGCCTCTGCATGTCATAAGCCGTAAGGCCCAGGAATACAAACAGGCTCACGAGGCTGATGATCCAGCCTATGGAACTGCTCGCGAGGAAAATGTTTACAATAGACAGAACCAGGACACCTATCAGTCCCATGTAAAGAATGGTCCTGAAACGCGTAAGGTCAGCCCTGGTGAAATACCCGTAAATGCACATAACGCCGAACGTGATGGCCGTGGTGCTGAAGGCAGTGGCGATGGACTCCATGGTGTAGGCCAGGAATATTACTGAGAAAGTAATTCCGTTGATTGCCGCGTATGCGAGGAACAAACCGATCGCCGCACCGTATGACAACTTCGTGATCCGGGCAGACAATACTATGACCATGACGATCTCAGCGAGCATAAGCCCGAAAAACAGGATGGGATTGGTAACTATGACCTCGACAATCGCGAGATTGCCCGCCACAAAGAATCCCACGGCGGCAGTAAGCATAAGGCCTATGAACATCCAGCCGAATACCTTGGCTATATAGGTATTCATGCCCTTTATCACGTCATACTGCTCATCAATGGTGCGGGGCTCATAGTTATCTCCGCCGGTATACATTCATCTCACCACCTTCATATAATAATTTACCCACATCCATATTATATACTCATGCGCTGTTCTTGTAAATTCGGCTCAAGGCGGCAATGTGACCAAGTCACAGTAGTTTGCCGCTCATCCGAGAAAGCCGAGGATCTCGCGCTTGTAGTCCAGGAACTGGCTTCCAAGCAGCATATCGCGGCTTCTCGGCCGCGGAAAGCCTACCCTGATATCCCTTACGATGCTTCCCGGCCTAGGGCTCATTACCAGCACGCGGTCCGACAGCAGTATGGCCTCGTCGATATTGTGCGTTACGAACAGCACGGTTTTCCTGTACCTGCCCCATACGTCCAGGAGCCAGTCCTGCATCTGCATGCGCGTTATCTCGTCCAGCGCCCCGAAAGGCTCGTCAAGCAGCATGATGTCGCCCTTCATCCTGTAGGTCCTAAGCAGAGCCGCCCGCTGGCGCATCCCGCCCGACAGGGCATGCGGCCTGTAGTTTTCAAACTCCTCCAGGCCGAACTCCCTTAACATGGGCCGGATTATCTCCGCCTCTTTCGCAAGGTCCTCGCCGGCGATTTCCGCGGGAAGCAGCACATTTTCCATGAGGGTTCTCCAGGGCATGAGGTAATCCTTCTGGAGCATGTAGCAAACGGGAACCCTCTTCTCTTTCAGGTCCGTGCCGTTTATACGTACAGAACCCTCGTAATCCCTGTCAAGGCCGGCCAGCAGCCTCAGCAGCGTGCTCTTGCCGCAGCCGCTCGGACCCAGGATGGAAACGAACTCGTTCTCTTCCACCGTAAAGCTTATCCCGGACAGCACAAGGAGCCTTTCATCCGGCCTTCCGCCGTTCTCCGGCGCAACGTAATAATGTTTTGTTACATTTTCAACCACGATCTGTTCCATGCCGTTTACGCCCTATTCCACGAACCTGTTTGTGAAAGCCTTCTCCACGTCTATCCTCTCGGCTATGAAGCCGTTCTCGAACATCCAGTCGGTGTATCGCTGCCATACCTCTTTTTTCTGCATGCCCCAGTAGGGCGCGTCTGCCTGGTACTTGTCCGCAAGGTATTTCTGGCTTTCCCTTATGAGCTCCGGGTCAGCCTCGGGAACGGCTTTTATGAATATATCCGCCGCCTCCTCCGGGTTCTCGATGGCGAACCTGTACCCCTTGATGGTAGCCCGCATGAACGCCTCGACCATCTTCTCGTTGTTCCTTATCATGTCCTCGCTGGTCACGATGACCGGCGTGTAGTAGTCAAAAACCGGGTCGGTCTTTCCCAGGTCGATATAGTTTATCTCGATGCCCCTGATCCTTGCGGCAACCCCGTCCCAGCCCTCGAATATCCACGCGAAGTCTATCTGGCCGGTGCTGCTGGCCTGGAAGAAATCGGCCGTTCCGACCGAGAGGATCTCAACCTTTGAAGGATCGGCGCCCGCCTTTTCCATGAGGTACCTGATAGTGGCTTCCTCGACCGGAGAGCCCCATCCTCCGTATTTCTTCCCTTCAAAATCCTTTGGGCTCCTGATGTTTTTCTCTTTAAGAGCCCCGAATCCAGAGGTGTTATGCTGGATAACCGCCGCTATGGAAACCAGCGGCACGTTTTCGGCACGGGCAAAGGTGACGCTTTCCTGGTAGCTCACGCCAAACTGCGCAGTACCTGATGCCACCATGGCATCTGCGCCCATGTCCGACGGCTGGATGATCTCGACATCAAGCCCTTCCTGGGCGTAATATCCCTTCTCCGCCGCCACATATACGCCGGTATGGTTGGTATTGGGTGTCCAGTCCAGCACGAACGTCACCTTTTGGGATTTCCCGCAGCCTGTCAGATAAACCATGGCTGCAAGCAAACTTAATACGACTGACAGAAGTTTTATTTTCCTCATGTGATACTACCTCCATTTGACATGTCCTTGCACACGATTCTTTCTGCCCATTCCACTGCCTTATACAGCACGAGGCTCAAAATCACGACGATAAGCACGTCGGCAAAAAGTGCCCCGGTCCGGAAACTCTTCATGGCACGCGTCATGTATACGCCAAGCCCTTTCTGCGCTCCCACCCATTCGGCCAGGACGGCGCCCACAATGCCGTAGGTGGCCGCTATCTTGAGGCCGGAAAAGAAGTATGGAAGCGCCTGCGGGATACGCGCTATCCTGAATATCTTCCACCGTGTCGCGCCCATTACCTTGAGCAGGTCATCCATTCCGCCGTCGGATCTTATAAGCCCCTGGGCAAAGGTAACGGCTATGGGGAAAAAGCATACCATGAAGACCACTACAATCTTGGGCAGTATCCCGAAGCCGAACCAGAGTATGAAAAGAGGCGCCAGTACAAAAAGCGGGACGGTCTGGGTAATCACAAACAGCGGGTAGACCATCCTCCTGAAGGTCCTGAAATAGCCCATGGCAAGGCCAAGGGCCGCTCCCAGCGTGACGGAAACAAGAAGCCCCAAAAGCGCTTCGAGCACGGTTGTCAGGGTATGCTCCAGCAGGATATCCCACGAGGCTATGAGCTCTTCGACGACCTTTACCGGGGATGGAAGGATAAACTCAGGCACGTCGCGAAGGGACACAACCGCTTGCCAGGCTACCAGGAGCAACAGTGAAAACCCGATTGGAAGCCAGTCTATTCCCCTTTTACCCTTCGGTCCGGTACTTTGCGATCTTCTCATCAATGGTGACACCTTCCGGCTTGTAATCGATTTTTACTACCGACACTACCCTTTTCGCCCCCGCATCGCAGCACACGGCCTGGGCCTTTTTGACGATCTCCATGAGCGTGTCGAATTCGCCTTCCATGGTTGTTTCCATGGGGCCAACGACGTAATTTACGCCGCTCTTCCGGATCAGTTCGATGACCTTGTCCACGACGGGATAGATGCTCTCCTCAGGCACTACGGGCAGTACCTGGAGGCTGACATTGACGATTGGCATGCTTCATTCCTCCGGTTTCTTCTACAGTTTAAAAGGGATCCCTTTCCATGCCGGGAACCTTCGAACCAGGCAGCCTGTCGGCCACCCTGGCGGGATTAATTGTCACACTCCTCGGAAAACGGAAGACTCTTTTAAGAACGAATCCGATAAGCCATTGGCGGATGCCATACCCATGCCGCAAAGAAATGAAAGCCGCCCAACATAGGCGGCTGCAAGTCTCGCGTCATGCATTCCCTACGCTGGCATTACCCAGATCAGGTTTCCGATGGTCGGGATCAACCAATCCCCTCTCAGCCGGTTCGCCGGCTCCCATATGCATGTATTTATTTGTCACTTAATTCTAGGCGCAATTTCATGCCAATGTCAAGAGAATATATCCATGCCCTTTCTAAAAGTTCCACTCACCGTAGTGATATTTCCTTATGATTTCATGATAATCTTCCGCACTGCTTCGAGGGGATACGCGGTCTTTTTCGCTATCTCCTCTTCCGTCATCCCGCTTGCCAACAGGCGCTTTATCACAAACTCCATGGGCTCACCAACCTCCACAACATTGCGGTCGGGATCATATACCCTGAAAACCCTCTGCGCCCATGGCTGCTCAATTATCCCATGGACAAATTCAGCGCCGGCTTCCTTGAGCGCCGAGTATACCTCATCGATGGTTTCGCTTTCGAAGTACAACTCAAGCTGTTCATATCCCCGTGGTTCAGACGGATTGAACTGGCTTCCGGAAATGACCGGGATCGCGAAATCAGCCTGCCACAGGCCAAACCCTGCCTTGAAGGAAATATTCAGCCCCAAGTCCATATCAACTTCCTGTTTCATGACAGTCTCATAGAACCTTCGGGATATGTTTATGTCCTTAACCATAAGAATAGCCGATTGATACCTGATATCCATGGCTCTCCTCCTCTTTCTCATTATCCGGCTTTGCAGATACTTTGCAAATCCAGCTTCAATACCCTGGCCAGATCTGAAAGTTTCCTCCAAGAATTAAACAGCAGGCTGCGGAAAATCACAGCACCACTTTCACAGGGTCCGCGATCGTAAGGCTGTCGGGTTCCACATGGCAATCGTAGGCGAGAACATGTATGCCATTTTCCGCGGCAAGCCTTACCGCATCGCCGAAAACCCGGTGCATTTCGTCGTTCGGCGTAAAACAGCGGACACCCTTCATCTGGATGAGAAACAGAAGGTATGCCAGGTAGCCTTCATTCCTCGCGGATATGAGCTCATGGACATGCTTTGCGCCGCGCAGGGTGGGCGCATCGGGAAACATCGCCACGCCGTCCTTCTCCAGCGTTACGCCTTTTATCTCCATGAAGGCCTTTCGCCCACCGCCCTCGAGGTACAGGTCAAACCGGGACTTTCCGTATCCATGTTCGGACTTGACAAGATCCACGCGCGGCATGCCCGGAAGCTTGAGCGCCCCGCTTTTCACAGCCTCTTCCACGACCCTGTTCGGGGCATTGCTGTCTATGTTCACAAGCCTTTTTCCCTCTTGCACCGTAACCAGCGAGAAACGTGTTTTCCTCTCCGGCTTGTCCGATAGCTCCAGGTAGACTTGCGCGCCCGGAACCAATAGCTCCTTGAGCCTTCCTGTATTCTTCACATGAACGGTTTCAACGGCGCCGTCTATCTCGCAGAATGCGATAAACCGGTTGGGCCGGGAAAGGAACCGGCCCTCAATAATCTTTCCGTATTTCAACATGATCTCCCTTGCACCCGTTTCTTCTATTATCCGCTTTTACCGGGCCTTTTTTCAACCCTTTTATCTCTCAGCATCAGCACGGTGCAAGAGTCATGAGATTTCTTCGCTGCGCCGCGTTCCGCTTGCAGTGACAGTAAAAGAAAGGAACCGCCCTGCCGCGGTCCCTTTCATTGCCCCGGACACTATGTGTCCGAATTTTAGGAGAATCACTTTATAATATAACACAGCGTTCAGCCCATGACCACATGGACTTCATGTTCCGCTCCGTCGTTGAACACCGGAAGGATGTTGCCCGAAATCTCTTTTCCGTCCACGGTGATGGACCTGATCCCCTTCTCCACGTGGTCGGGGTTTGAGACCTTAATAATATACGTGGATCCCCTGAACTTGCGCCTTACCGTGTACCCGTCCCAGTCGGCAGGTATGCACGGGTTTATCTTCAGGCCGTTGTAATCGGGCATGATTCCCAGGATCCATTGGGATATGCATGTAAACGTCCATGCGGCAGTTCCGGTAAGCCACGAGTTCTTGGCCTCGCCCGGACGCGCGGCGGCCTTTCCGGCCACCATCTGGGAGTACACATACGGCTCTGTCTTATGCAGGTCGCTTATATCCTGCAAATATGACGGCGTTATCTTCTTGTAGAGCTCGAAGGCTCGCGTTCCGCGTCCTACCACGGTTTCGGCGCAGATGATCCAGGGATTGTTGTGGCAGAACACGCCGGCGTTCTCCTTGTACCCCGGCGGATACGAGGTTATCTCGCCCTTGCTCTTGTCATAGACGGTATACGGCGGATCGTTCAGCACGATGCCGTACGGGGTTTCAAGCCTCTCTTTCACCGAATCGAGCGCCTTTATCGCATACCCGTTCTCAAGGCCTATACCGGCCATAACGCACATGCCCTGGGGCTCGATGAAGATCTGCCCTTCCTCGTTCTCCTTGCTTCCGACTTTACGGTCGAAGGCGTCGTAGGCCCTCAGGAACCATTCGCCGTCGTAGCCGTACTCGTAGATCCTCTCTTTCATCTCGGCGATCAGTTTGTCAGCCTTGTCGGCTTCCTCGTTCATGCCCTTGTACCTGAGAAGAGCGGAATATTCCGGGCCGATGAAAACAAACATTCCCGCGATGAATACGGATTCGGCAACCCTGCCGTTGGGATCGCCATAGGTCTGGAACGACTCGTCGGGCGTGGTGGAGAAGCAGTTCAGGTTGAGGCAGTCGTTCCAGTCAGCCCTCCCTATGAGGGGCAGCCCGTGAGGCCCAAGGTTGTTGACAACATGATAGAACGAGCGGGTCAGGTGCTCCAGAAGGCTGGCCGTATTATTTGGATTGCAGTCGAAGGGCACCTGCTCGTCAAGGATTGAGTAGTCCCCGGTTTCCTTTATGTAGGCCGCTGTTGCCAGGATCAGCCACAGGGGGTCGTCGTTGAACCCGCCGCCGATATCGTGGTTTCCCTTCTTGGTGAGGGGCTGGTACTGGTGATAGCAGCCGCCGTCCTCGAACTGGGTGGCCGCGATATCCAGGATACGCTCCCTTGCCCTTTCCGGGATCTGGTGCACGAATCCCAGGAGGTCCTGGTTGGAATCACGGAATCCCATGCCCCTCCCGATGCCCGACTCGAAGTACGAGGCGCTGCGGGACATGTTGAACGTAACCATGCACTGATACGGGTTCCAGATATTGACCATCCTGTCCAGCTTTTCGTCGTGGCTCTCGAGGACATACACCGAAAGAAGCCTGTCCCAGTACTTTTTAAGTTCCTTCATGGCCTTATCCACCTGCTCGGTGGTCATAAACCTCTCCTGCATGGCCTTGGCCCTCTTCTTGTTGATCACGCCGGGAGCTTCCCATTTCTCCTCCTCCGGGTTCTCCACGTATCCCAGCACGAATATGATGGTCTTCTCCTCCCCGGCCTTAAGGGTAAGGTCGAAATAGTGGGATGCCACCGGCTGCCAACCATGGGCGATGGAATTTGCGGGCTTGCCTTCAAGGACGGCCTTGGGACAATCAAACCCGTTATATAGCCCTATGAAGGCCTCTCGGTCCGTGTCAAATCCATCGATAGGCGTATTGGCCCAGAAGAAGGCGTAATGGTTCCTGCGCTCCCTGTACTCGGTCTTGTGGTATATCGCCGAGCCTTCCACCTCCACCTCTCCTGTCGAGAAGTTGCGCTGGAAGTTGGTCATGTCGTCATACGCGTTCCAAAGGCACCACTCCACGAAGGAAAACAGCTTGATGCGTTTTTCCGAACCGGTTTTGTTCTTTATCGAAAGCTGGTGTACTTCACCGTCAAACCCAAGCGGCACGAAAGAGAGCTGGCTTACCGATATCCCGTTCCTTTCGCCGCGGATCTTCGTATATCCGAGTCCGTGCCTGCACTCATACGCGTCAAGATCTTTCCTTACCGGCATCCAGCCGGGCGTCCAGATATCCCCGCCGTCATTTATGTAAAAGTAGCGGCCGCCGTTATCCACCGGGATGTTGTTGTAGCGGTACCTGGTCACGCGCCTTAAACGCGCGTCCCTGTAAAAGCAGTAACCGCCCGAAGTATTGGATATCAGGCCGAAGAAATTCTCGCTGCCAAGATAATTGATCCATGGATACGGAGTCTTCGGTGTTTCGATTACGTATTCCCTGTTTGCGTCGTCAAAATAGCCAAATCTCATATAGCAACCTCCTCATTTGAATTCTTGCAGCAGGATTCACGGACAACAAGTTCCACGTCAGCGTAATAAACCATAAACCTTGGTTTGTCGGACTCGATAAGCTCGGACAGCATATCCATGGACTTCCTGGCCATATCGAAGAAGGGTATCCTTATCGTTGTCAGCGGAGGGTCGACCACGGCCGAGGCCGGGATGTCGTCATAGCCCGTGACGGATATGTCTTCCGGGATTCTTATCCCGCGCCTTCTGAAAGTCTCCATGGCTGCCAGCGCCATCGCGTCGTTGGACGATACGATGGCCGTTGGAAGACTATTGCTGTCAATCATCTTCTCAATACCCGGAACCACGGAATCCCAGGTAAAATCGCCCCTGATAAGGTACCGGTCGTTCATTGCCAGTCCGTGGTACTCAAGCCTTTTTACAAAGCACTCGTACCTTCTATGCCCGGAGTAGCTTGTCTGCCTTCCCATGATCATGCCGATCCTCCGATGCCCCAGGGATACAAGGTAATCCACCGCAGAGCTTATGCCTTTCTCATCGTCGAAGTTGACGATGCCGATCCTGGCCATGGGATGGACAATCTTTTCGATCCCGGCGGGGTCGTAATCCATGATGACCGCCGGATGCGGGAAGTCGCTGAGGATCGATTCTATCTCCGGGCTCCTGTCGGTGCAGATTATTATGCCGCCGTCTATCCTTTTCTGCAGGAAGGTCTGCCGGATTCGCCAGCTTTCCTCGGGCTTGTAGATGGTATGGACCAGCATGTAATACCCCATGGAGTTTCCGATGTCCACGAAAGCATCCACAAACGGCGAGAAATAGCTGTTGCCGAATACCCGGTAGGGAGTGTTCGGATCGAATATGCTGAACAAAAAAAGCCCGATGGTGTTGGTTCTTTTACCCGCAAGGACACGGGCGGACTGGTTCGGCTCATAATGGTATTCCCTGATTACCTTCATGACCTTTTCCCGCGTTTTCGCGGGTACATTGGGATAATTGTTTATGACCCTTGAAACCGTGCTTCTCGATACTCCCGCAATCCTTGCTATCTCTTCGCTCTTCATCCAACCACCAGAGGCGCTAGTTGTAAACGCGTGTTTATTAGCATCAATTATATTATACAGAGGAAAAAATTGCAACAAGACATGGATAAGCCTGCCGTCCGGCCCGGATGAACGAGCCCCGGAAGACAGCGCAATAAACGATGATGGCCGCGGCATCCTTTATGCTTTCTGCCTGGATTATCCAAGTTCCGTATTTATTCAACAGGTTAATGAAAAAATTAACTTAACAGGGGAAAATGGAACCAAGGCGTTTCACAGGATGTTATGAACCGCCTGCCGCAGCGGCCGCATCTTCTTCCTTTGGAAGGTCGCGGACCAGGTTGTGCAGCCACTTGTTCGAAAGAAGCCGTATGATGCCGAAGATGCTCTTAACCACTTCCTCCAGCTGGATCATGGCAATAACGATATACACCGGGAACCCGAACACCTCCACGCCCAGGTAGGCCATGGGAAGCCCGATCAGCCACGGGGCCAGCACGTCTATGGCCATGGCGAACAGCGTATCGCCGCCGCCCCTGCAGACACCAACGACCATGACCGCGTTGGTACCCCTTGGAATGTTGAAGGCGGCATATACCAGCACTGCGGCCGCGCACAAGGCCCTGGTTGTCTCGCTGATATTAAAGAGGCCTAAGAACAGCGGGGTAACAAATACCATCAGTATGCCGGTCACGGCCCCGAGGGCCATTACCACGACCACCGACCGCTTCGCGTAAACCCTGGCCGTATCATCCTCTCCGGCTCCTATCTTGTTCCCGATGATGGACCCGCAGGCGTTTGCTATGCCGGCGAACAGCGAGAAGAAGAGGCCATTGACCAGGTCCATGATCTGGACGGTAGCCACGGCCTCGGTGCCAAGCCGGCCGTAGAAATATGTATAGCCGGTAACGCCGATGGACCAGAGCACCTCGTTGGTTATGACTGGCGCAACGGACTTTGCAAAACGCTTCAGGAACACCCCGGTATATCCTGAAAACTCCGAGAACCTGGCGGCCAGCTCGAACTTGTTCCTGTATATCATCCCGACCAGGAGCCCGCATTCGAGGGCGCGGGCCAGCAGCGTTGCCAGCGCGGCGCCCGCCACGCCCATTTGGGGCAGGCCAAGCTTACCGTAAATGAGAAGATATGTGAATATGGAATTAAAGGTAAGCGCCGACGCGCTGGACAAAAGGGGAATCTTCGTGCGTCCGACGCCCCTGGACTGCATGCCGTATGACGAGGTTATCGCGCTTATGGGGAAGGATAGCGCGGCTATCCGAAGGTAGGACGCCCCCTGGGCTATAACCTCCGGATCGTCTGAAAACAGCCCTATAAACCGCTCCGGGATCAAAAAGCCCACGAGCGTAAAGGGAACTGCAACCGTCATACCGATAAGAAGGCTGAGCCCCAAAACCCTGCGAACGCCCGCAAGGTCCTTTTTTCCCCAGAACTGGGCGCTGAATATGTTGGCGCCGCTGTTTGCCCCGAACAGGAACAGGTTGAAAAGAAAGCTCAGCTTGTTGGCGATGCCCACTGCCGCTATATTGGCTTCCCCGAGGCCCCCGATCAGGATGTTGTCCACCATGTTGAGCCCGTTGAAAATGAGGTTCTGCAGGGCGATGGGAAGCCCGATGGAGATCATGAGGTTCCAGTATCTTCTGTCTTTCAGGTCAAGTACTTTCATTTTGTCCTCCGGATGTCTCGCGTACCTTATATCCCGGCTTTGCATACGCGCTCGCCGGAACATGACAAACAAAAACCCTGTCACAGGGAACAGGGAAGGTATTAAAAACAAGTATTGCACGAAGGTTCAAGCGTTGTCAAGTGATTTTCCTGCCAGGGAACAATTCTACACCAATACCGGCTGGATCTGCTTTCCTTCGAGGGCAAGCTCTATTGTCGGGACTATCATCCCGAACCTTGCTACCAGGGAGTTGCACTTCTTCTCGGGGTCGTCCTGTCCGAAAGGCACGAAGTATATGTTCTTGGTGTTCATGAGCAGTCCTATGTTTTTCCCGTTGGCTCCAAGCCCGTCGTTGGTGGCTATGGCCAGGACAACCGGCTTTTGATTCCTGAGCTGTGCTTTTACGGCCATCGTGACAGGCGTGTCGGTAATGCCGTTTGCGAGCTTGCCCAGCGTATTGCCGGTACACGGCGCGACCACGATAATGTCCAGCATGCTCTTGGGGCCAATCGGCTCGGCCTCTGTGATGGTGTCGATGCAGTCCCTGCCGGAAACCATTTCAACCCTTCTCCTTATTTCGTCCGCGCGCCCGAACCGGGTATTGGTGGAAGCCACTGTTGCCGACAGTATCGGGTATATCTCCGCGCCGAGGAAGGCAAGCCTCTCAAGCTCCTTTATCGCCTCGGAAATCGTGCAGAATGACCCCGTGATGGCAAAGCCTATGTGCTTTCCTTTTACAGTCATGACAGAACACCCCCCTCTTCCTCAAGGATGTTGTATATCGTGCGCCTGATGATGTCCCCGGCGGTAAGGGGAGCGACCTTTCCGGGAAGTGAAAGCGCCCATTTTACCTTGAGCCCGTAGGCTTCCGCCCCTTTGAAGTCAATCCCGCCCGGTGATGAGGCCAGGTCTAGCAAGAAGCAGTCGGCCCGTACCTTTTCAAGGATATCCTTTGTTATTACAAGAGCCGGGACCGTGTTGACGATGGCGTCCATGTCCGATACATAGCGCGCAAGCTGGTACATGGGCACAGGTTTAAGCCCTTGTGCCTCGATCCAGGCTATATCCGAGTATTTCCTGGCCGCGGCCCATACCTCGGCGCCGAAGCCTTTAAGAAGCCTTGTTAGGTTCTTGCCGATCCTCCCGTATCCCACTACGAGGATGCGGCTTCCCAGGAGCGTTATCGGCATCTCCTGGAGAAGTATCCCGATCGCTCCCTCGGCCGTGGGGACGGCGTTCAGCACCGCCATCTCCTCCCTGTCCAATAGATCCGTGAATTTCACGTTTTTCTGCCTTAGCTGTTCCTTTACCGGTTCGGTTATCCTTCCGGCGATAAGGTGCGCGTCCTCCGGGATCTTGTCGAGAAGTTCGCTGAAACACAGCTTCTCTTTCGATAAAGGCATGTTTAGAAAGCCATTTTCACTTATCAGTGGAATTCCCCCGACCACCACGCGGGAACCTTCCAGGACAAAATCAAGCGGCGTGCTCTTCAGCGCCCACGGCTTTCCGCTCTTCTCAAAACCATATATCTCGACATACTGGTAATCTTTTTTAAGAAGATCGGCAAGGTAGACGTTGCGCATGTCGCCGCCGATGATCGCGAATTTCTTTCTGAGCAAAGCCTTACCCTCCCCTTCAGGTGGCTTATAATACAGTTTATGAAGGGGATTTGTCCCTTGTGTATTAAAAGGGCCGGCGTCTAAAACGCCGGCTTCGGGATATGAGGGCTGTAATGATATGTCAGGATTTTTCAGGGCAAGGTTTATGGACGTGCCTCATACCAGTATAAATTCACCCCTCAATTGTATACTGGCCACATTTTTCGAGATGCCGTCCCAGATGTACCTGCACAGGCTCCTCTTCCCGGCGCGCCCGGTATATGCCCCGCTTTCCGGGTCAACCTCCCTGTACTGCTGGACAACATACCTTTTCGCGCCCCTGATGCTCTCGGCGATGTAAAGAAGATCCTCCTCGTCCAAGCCGGGGGCAAAGGTGGTCCGAAACTCGTATTCAACCCCGCCCCTCTGCAGGATGCCGATGCTCCTTTCAAGCTTTTCGGTGTTTACAGGCGAGCAGCAGACCTGGCGGTACTTGCAGAACGGCGCCTTAACGTCCATGGCAACGTAGTCCAGAAGCCCCTCCCCGATGAGGTATTCCAGGAGTTCCGGGTTGGTTCCGTTGGTGTCAAGCTTAACAAGGAATCCCATCTCCCTGGCGCGCCTGATAAACTGCGGCAGATCCCGCTGAAGCGTGGGCTCTCCCCCCGATATGACCACCGCGTCCAAAAGGCCCCGCCGCCTTCCAAGGAACGCGAACACGTCCTCCTCGGATATTCCCCCGTCATTCTCATACCCGATCAGGCAGCGGTTATGGCAATAACCGCAGTTCATATTGCAGCCCTGCGTAAATACGACGGCCGCAAGCTTCTCAGGATAATCCACCAGGGAATTCTTCTGCAATCCGGCAATCTTCATACAAGTATACCTTTCTTTCGTATGGTAAGCTGCCTCCCCCCGGCGGCTTACGATATCAGGATGCCTGTTCCTTTATAACGAACTTCTTCCTTGTCAGGTATTCCTCTTTCTTGCCCATGTTGTAGTTGGCAACGGGCCTTAGGTACCCGGTCACCCTGGACCATACCTCGGTATTCTCCCCGCACTGCGGGCACGTGAAATGCTCGCCGGAGATGTAGCCGTGCGTGTTGCAGATAGAGAACGTGGGCGTGATGGATATGTAGGGCATCTTGTAGTTCTCGAATATCCTCTTGATCAGGTTCTTGCAGACGTTTATGTCGTTTATGCTCTCGCCCAGGTAGAGGTGCTGCACTGTTCCCCCCGTGTACAGCGACTGGAGTTCGTCCTGGAGGTCGAGGCATTCGAAGATGTCGTCGGTGAAGCCCACGGGAAGCTGGGTCGAGTTGGTGTAATAGCATACGTCCTTACCAGCCGTTATGATGTCGGGATAGCGCTCCTTGTCAAGTCTTGCGAGCCTGTATGACGCGCCCTCGGCCGGAGTGGCCTCCAGGTTGTAGAAATTACCGGTCTCCTTCTGGAATTCGATCATGATCTCCCGCAGGTAGTGCATGATCTCGATGGCAAATTCCTGCCCCTCGGGCGTGGTCAGGTCCTTGCCCATGAAGTTGAGCAACGCCTCGTTCATGCCAACGATCCCGATGGTGGAGAAATGGTTGTACCAGTAGCTGCCGGTCCTCATCCTGATATTCCTCAGGTAGTGGCAGGAATAAGGATAAAGGCCCTTTTCAGACTGCTGCTCGATGATTTTTCTTTTGATCTCAAGGGATGTTTTACCTATCTTTGCTATCTTGTATAACCGTTCCTTGAACTCTTCCTTTGTTGAGCTCAAGTACCCGATTCTCGGCAGGTTGATGGTAAAGACGCCGATAGATCCCGTCATCGGGTTGCTGCCGAACAACCCGCCTCCCCTTTTTCGCAGCTCGCTGGTATCCAGGCGCAGCCTGCAGCACATGGATACAGCGTCTTCGGGCGACAAATCGGAGTTGACGTAATTGGCAAAGTAGGGTATGCCGTACTTGCAGGTGATCTTCATGAATCCCTCAACGGCCGGGCTGTCCCAGTCGAAGTCCTTCGTGATGTTGAGGGTCGGGATGGGGAACGTGAATACCCTGCCCTTTGCGTCGCCTTCCAGCATGACCTCGCAGAAGGCCTGGTTCAGCATGTCCATCTCCGCCTGGAAGTCGCCGTACTTGTCGTTCGTGTACTGGCCTCCGATTATGACATATTCATCTTTAAGTGTTTTGGGGACCTTTATGTCAAAGGTCAGGTTCGAAAAGGGGCACTGAAAGCCGACCCTGGTCGGGACATTGATGTTGAAGATGAATTCCTGGATGCACTGCTTCACCTGCTGGTAGCTCAAGTTGTCATACCGTATGAATGGCGCGCAGTACGTATCAAAGCTCGACCAGGCCTGGGCGCCCGCAAGTTCCCCCTGGGTCGTGAACGTCGAGTTGACTATCTGGCCCAAAAAGCTCCTTAAATGACGTGCCGGCTTGCTTTCGACCTTGCCCGGCACGCCTCCGAAACCGTCCAACAAAAGCTGCCTTAAGTCCCAGCCGGCACAGTAGGCCCCGAAGAAGCCCAGATCGTGGATATGGCAGTCTCCACTCTCATGGGCTTCCCGGACCTCTGCTGGATAGATTTCATGAAGCCAGTATGATTTCGTGAAGGCTTCTCTTACGTAATTATTAAGACCATTAATGCTCTTTTGGGTATTGGCGTTCTCTTGTATCTTCCAGTCCTTGTCGCCAAGGTAATCGGCGAACATCCTGATCGTGGCGCCGATCAGGGCGTTCATTTCCCTGGCGCTCTTCCGTTTCTCACGATACAGGATATATGCTTTGGCAGTTCTGGCATGACCGTTCTCTATAAGTACATATTCCACGAGGTCCTGGATCTCCTCAACCTCGGGAATTCTTCCCGCGTACCTTTCCTCGGCTAGCTCGACTACCTGCCGGCTGAGGCGCTGAGCCAGCTCGTAATCACTTCCTCCGCAAGCAACTGCTGCCTTGTAGATGGCAGATGTGATTTTCTCTGGAGCAAATTTCTCGACGCGTCCGTCTCTCTTGCGTATCTTCTCAATCATGACGATTGCCTCCTGCTTTTGCATGGCATGCCTTTTCTTGGCTCTGCCTTAAAAACCACATCTCGGTTGCGTACAGTTTATCATACACAATATATAGTGTCAATCGGGTTTTGGACAAGTTTTTTGTGCAAAATGACGGAAACCTCATGCCTCTAGGCATTCGGGCCCATAGAATTTATCGACACGAAACTATATTTTGATTAGTTGTAAGGACAATAATACGACATATTGTGCTCAGGTGCTATTGTGACAATTCACAAAGACCCGCTTGTATAAAGGGTTCCCGGGCTTCGCCAACGCCGGCGGACACGTGCGACAGATTTATCCAAAATTCAATTTTCGGTGACCGGATATGCATAAATTTTCATTTCGTCGTTTTGCCCAAAAGCGATCTAGAACTGTACCGCAATGGATTCCATGATCCCCTGCTCGGCAAAGCTCAGGTACCTCTCGCCGGCAGTTATGATGTGGTCCACCACGCGGATGGATATGGGAAGAAGCGCTGCGTAGATCTTCCTTGTAACCTCGATGTCGGCAGCGGAAGGCTTAAGGCTCCCTCCCGGATGGTTGTGGGCGAGTATCACGCTGCTTGCCTTGTGCCGCAGCGCCGTCTCCACGATGATCCTGGGATAGACGGGCGCCTCGTTTATCGTACCCTCGTGAACCAGGGCGGCATGATTTACCCTGTTCTGTGAATCAAGACAGATAGCGAAGAACGCCTCGTAAACCCTTCCGGCGAACAGTGACAGGGCGTATTCCCCGGCCTTGGTCGAGGAGTTTATCACGGGCCTATCCCCCCATTTCCTGTTCATGTATCGCCGGGCAAGCGGCACGCACAGGGAAATCAGGGTGGCCGTGTTTATGCTGACCTTGCATCGCCTCGCTATATCCCTTGGGTGGGCCTCCAAAAGGTCGTGGAGCGTCCCGTATTCTTTAAGCATCCTGTGGGCAAGCTCATTGGTATCCCTTTGCCTTACGCAGTAATACAGGAGAAGCTCCAGCGCCTCGTGGTCCTTGAAGGCGTCCAGCCCTTCCTCCATGAAGCGTTCCCTTACCCGTTCCCTGTGGCCTGCATGGATGTTCTCCGCCATGGCTCCAACCTCGCTTTTTTCCCGGGTCAGCTATGCGCCGCCTGTATAATCCTCGATTTTCTTATTATGCATATATTTACATATTCTGACTATTGTATAGCTTACCACAAACTCGCCCGGGCAGGCAAGCCGCGAATCTTTTCTTAAACTTTTCGTACCGGGAAGAAAAAATTATTGTAAAACAATAATTTCTATGTTATGATAAAGAAAAAATTATCGTTTTACGATAATCGAGGGATAGTATGAAACGAAACGCATTTATTCTCTTCCTTGTACTTGAAGCATTCCTGTGCCTGATGCTGACCCTTTTCCGGGAGGTCATGCCAAACGCCTTTACAGCGGTTATTGCCTTTCCCTTCGAGCAGATCGCGCTGGGGCTTCGGGCCTTGTCCCTGTCCGGGCGTTTGGGCAATGCGGCAGCCATCATACTCTATGCCGCCATCTGCCTTATTCCCGCAGCATTGTTCCTTAATGCGGCAAGAAAGCGCAGGCCTTTCCTGGAAGACTGGCTCCTGGTTTTGATCAGCGTGGTTCTCTTCGCAGTGCTTTACATCATGATAAACCCAGGAATAATCCGGCACCCTGTCAGCACAGGCGCCGTCAAGTCTTTTACCGGCACCATAGCCTGGTCGGTTATCGCCACGTATATCATACTTCGGGTGCTTCGCCTCTTCTTTTGCGCTGATACACAGAATCTTCACAAGTACATGTCGGTCCTCCTGCACTGCCTGGCCGTCCTGTTTGTTTATTGCGCTTTCGGCAGCACTTTCAGCGATTTTCTGGAATCGGTCGACGCGTTCCAGGAAAGCAATACCGCAAGCCAGGACGGCCTATGGGTGAGCATGGTCTTCCTAGGGCTTCAATACCTGGTCAACGCCTTGCCGTATATATTGAACGTTATCGTGGTATTTTCCGGGCTGAGGCTTCTTTACGAGCTCCAGGCCGACCGGTATTCCCAGGCATCGGTTGATGCCGCCGGAAAACTTACGCAGCGGTGCTGCCAGTCCCTGATCATAATCATGCTCACCAGCGTTAACTTCAACCTGCTGCAGCTTGCATTCGTGAAAAATCTCAGGGTGCTGAACACCGTGGTCCAGGTGCCCATCCTGTCCATAGCCTTCTTGCTGACCGTTCTGCTGCTTTCAAGGTACATCTGGGAAAACAAGCAGCTCAAGGACGATAACGACATGTTCATATGAGGAGGCATATGATACATGGCAATCAGGGTGCACCTTGAAGAGGTGCTGAAGAAAAAGGGCATGACCTCAAAAGAACTATGCGCGCTTATCGGAATCACCGAGGCGAACCTTTCGATACTCCGGAGCGGCAAGGCGAAAGGCGTTCGTTTCAGCACCATAAACAAGATCTGCTACTATCTTGGCTGCGATGTGGGAGATATCCTGAAATTCGACGGAAACCTGGAGGAAAGCGATGATGAATAGGAAAGCAATTGCAATCTTTCTTCTTTTGACAGCGATATTGACGATGACGGGCTGCCAGCTTGCACGGGAGGATTTGGCCGAGACTCCGGGCAGCGACAAGCTGATAGGCGTGCTTGTAACCAGGGAATACCTTGACCTTTTCGATATGGAAAGGTATCTCAATGACAATATCCATAGAATATCGCCGGGCGGAACCATCACCATAGACGGCGACACATCAAGGTACCAGGGGCGCCTTTATGCCTCAATCGTCACCCGCACCCATACCAACCCTGAAACGGGAGAAACATTTGAAATCACGGAGTTTGCTTTCGAAGGAGTTGAAGGCTTTCACTATTATTGCGCTGTGGTCCCGGCAACCGTGGCACAAGGCAGTTATTCAATCACGAGCGCCGATGATGCGATAAGCGACTGCCATACGCATGTCCATACCAGCGACTGGGAAGACAGGATTTCCCTTGAGGGCACAATCTATTACTCCCCTTCCGGTACCGGCAGCATAACCTTTTTCCCGAACCCTGTTTATCAAAGCCCCGACGGCAGGATATACGCCGTTACGGGAACCGGCATCACTTCATACGGTGACCATGGCGAGGGCGACCTCTATTCCCAGACCTTAGAGGAAACGGTGACTATCACGGAAAACGGCAAGACCAAAACGTCCCATACATCCATCAAGATATCCTTCGGCGCGATGTTTCCCCCAAGCAGGATCGTTGTCCGCCAGATGGATGAGGAAAGCCGCGTAATATCCAGCGCGGAATACAAGCCCGGAGAGCTCCCCGAAACGCTGGAGATCAGCAAGGATACGGCCTACATCATGGTCGAGACCTACAAGCAGGGCAGGGACGGCAAAACTGTTATCTCCCGCTCCCTTTTTGATAAAGACGATGAAACCCTTGAAACCTATTACTGCAGGGACGACGGCATCTGCGTAAAACAGCATACGAGCCTTAAATGGAACAGGGATTGAAACAGGTAGTGTCCGCATAAAGCCAGGGATATCAAAGCGGCATGACAAAAGCCATGCCGCTGGTAGTATCCCGAATTTTGTGTAAACTCCAAATACGGAGCAGAACAGAGCGTAAATATTTCTATGAGATAGTGGTCATTTGACCACCATCTCTTGTTTACAACATAACCGAAAGGTCGGCTG
>Ga0134100_1000825_pt1 | contig 32806 bp, 26 predicted proteins | sample 11_taG_2_FD_94444 | JGI IMG/M metagenome (GOLD analysis project Ga0134100, IMG submission 94444) | Switchgrass degrading microbial communities from high solid loading bioreactors in New Hampshire, USA - 11_42_5_180_A3 metaG | ecosystem: Engineered > Bioreactor > Semi-continuous > Anaerobic >...
GATACAACTGTTATCTGAGTGTTGATGGATGGTCCTGCCGTATCCTTGAAAGGATCTCCGACAGTGTCTCCTACAACAGCGGCTTTATGAGCTGCTGAGCCTTTTCCGCCGCAGTTTCCTGATTCAACATACTTCTTGGCGTTATCCCAGGTTCCGCCTGCATTGGACATCAGAAGAGCAATAAGCAGACCTGATGCTATATTACCTGTCAGGAAACCTCCGATGGCCTGTACGCCGCCTATAAACCCAACGGCAATAGTAGAAATAATTGCCACGATTCCTGCAGGAATAAGCTCTTTCAAAGCGCCGGCCGTCGCAATGTCGATACATTTTTCATAATCCGGTTTAGCATCTTCGCGTCCTTCTTTAAGACCGGGTATAGTATCAAACTGACGATGAATTTCACTGACCATTCTTTGAGCGTTCCTGTCAACGCCAAGCATCAACATAGCTGAGAATACCGCAGGAATAGAAACGCCGATAATCAGACCGAAGAACACAGTAGGATTCATAATGTCAAAATTCTTTATTAAGCTTTCACCGGCAGCAACTAAACCAAGTTCAGCTGCGGCAGTATTGACTTCGCTCATGAAAGCGCCTAACAACGCTATGACAGTAAGTCCGGCAGCACTGATCGAGAAACCTTTTGTAACAGCTTTTACGGTGTTTCCCGCTGAGTCAAGGGCATCTGTAATAGCAATGACTTTTTCACCAAATCCGCCCATCTCGGCAAGGCCGCGTGCATTGTCAACGATAGGACCATACGCATCGTTGGATATAATCATACCAACTATTGAAAGCATACCTAAAGCTGCCATTGAAATACCGAACATTCCGTATTCCGCCTCTTGCCCTGTTGCTGCACCCAGGGGAGCGGTAAAATTAAATGCAAGCAATGCAGAAACAGCAATACCTATGAGAGCAGGCAGACAGCTTAATAAGCCATAAGAGAAACCTGAGAGAATCGTAAACGCAGGCCCTGACTTTGATGCTTTTGCAACGGCTCTGACAGGAGGTTTACTGTCGTCTGTAAAGTAGTCGGTTGTAATACCTATTATGGTACCTACTAACAGACCAACGACCGTAGCGCCCCATATACGCCATTCCAGATCGAAAATGTAAGTAGCAAGAGCTGTAAGACCTGCATAAACGGCGGTTGTAACATAGGTCATGCTGTTAAGAGCTTTGGTAGGATTGCCGTTTTTACCAATACGAGCTGTAGCTACACCAATGATAGAAGATAAGAGACCTAATGCCGCATAGGCAAAAACCATTATAACATTTTTGCTTTGAATTCCGCCTAACGCGGTTGCCATAACCAATGCAGCGGCCATTGAGGCAACATTGGAGTCAAAAAGGTCAGCACCCATGCCGGCAACGTCGCCTACGTTGTCCCCGACATTATCAGCAATAACGGCAGGGTTTCGGGGATCATCTTCGTCAATGCCCATTTCAACCTTACCTACCAGGTCAGCACTGATATCTGCTGTCTTGGTGAATATGCCGCCCCCGGCCTTGGCAAAAAGAGCCAGTGAGCTGGCGCCAAAGCTGAAACCAAGAATTGATGTTGCATCGCCAACCAGCATTAAGACAAGGGTTACACCCAGAAGGCTTGTTCCGACAACTGCCATACCCATAACGGCACCGCCGCGGAAACCGGTCATGAACGAAGGCTTTATACCTTTCTGAGCTGCCTCTGCAGCTTTCATGTTGGCTGTCGTAGCTACCATGATACCGATCTTACCTGCCAAGGCGGATAAAAAAGTACCAAAGATATAAGAAACAGCCATCCAAACATTATCTGCAATGTTTCCCTTCCAAATCGGATGAGGAAGCAAAACGAATAATATTATTGCGGCTATAGCAGTAAAACGCGCCAATAGAATATATTCGCGCTTTAAAAATGTGTTTGCACCCTCTTTGATGTATTGGCCGATCTCAGCAATACGTTTGTTGGAAGAAGGCTGCGCTTTGACCCAAACATACATCCATGCTGCTAAGCCAAAAGCGGCTACTGAAACAAGGATGGCAAAAGCCTGGATCATTTGAGTTGTGATTTCAAACATTTTGTAGACCCCCTTGAAGGATTAATTGAATTTTGACATTTTCCTATCTATTCTACTACATCAGGAATCTTTATTCAATGCGCATTCTAAAAAAGTATTACACAAAAAATACCGGCTATATAGTACAGTATTTTTTAAGTACATTATTTTTATGCACATAAGATATATAGGTAAAATTTTTCCAGATTTTGTATCAGCAATAATCAGTTTTAAATTTCTACGGTTAGTGTTGCTTTTCTTATTGAGGTTTAACATAATAAATGTAATTATATTTAAGAATAAGTGTGTGCAATTGTGTAAAGGCAAGAGAGAATTTTGTAAAAAGGTGAGGATAACTGAATGCTTCATGGATTTTCCAGAACTGAGCTTCTGATAGGGAAAGAAGGACTTGAAAAACTTAAGAACAGCAGAGTTGCAGTGTTCGGTATTGGCGGAGTGGGTACTTTCGTAGTGGAGGGATTGGTCAGAGCAGGAGTCGGCCACTTTGTTCTGGTTGATGATGACTTAATTTGCCTTACAAATTTAAACCGTCAAATACACGCAACAAGAAAAACCATCGGAAAAGTTAAAGTCGAGGTTATGAAAGAACGAATTCTTGATATAAACCCTGAAGCTGAGGTTGAGGCCTATAGATGCTTCTATTTGCCCGGCAGTTCGGATGAGCTGATAAGGGACGACTATGATTATATTGTTGATGCTGTTGACACAGTAACTGCGAAAGTTGACCTGGCTGTGCAGGCCAAAAAACGCGGCATACCGATAATAAGTAGTATGGGAGCCGGAAATAAGCTGGACCCGACAAAGTTTCAGGTGGCGGATATTTATGAAACGACAGTGGATCCTTTAGCAAAGGTAATGAGAAAAGAATTGAGACAACGTGGGATTGAATCCCTTAAGGTTGTTTATTCCACCGAACAGCCTATAAAACCAATAGAATCGGAAGAAAACAGCTGTTCTGTCAACTGTATATGCCCGGCAGGCACCCAAAGAAAGTGTTCTGTAAGAAAGCAGGTACCGGGAAGCATTTCGTTTGTTCCTTCCGTTGCAGGTTTAATAATTGCCGGAGAGGTTATAAAGGATCTTATTGCAAAGTAAACACAATTGTATCTGATTTGACGCTATAGAACAGGGAATATATAATATTAATTATAATAAAACATATAGGAAAACTATGGGGAGGATTATATGAAAATATCGACAAAGGGGAGATATGGCCTGAGAGCGATGGTAGACTTAGCTATTCATGCCCAGAATGAGCATGTGGCGCTAAGCGAGGTTGCAGAACGGCAGAATATCTCTACCAACTATCTCGAACAGGTTTTCTCAGGGCTGAGAAAAGCCGGATTGGTAAAGAGTGTTAAAGGGGCCCAGGGTGGATACATTCTTTCAGAAAATCCGGAGAATATAAAAGTTGGCACAATATTGCGCATTTTGGAAGGAAATTTATCGGTCATAGACGGTATTGACACTGAGAATATGGATACCAGGAGTATCCAATATTGCCTTAAGAAAAGCGTTTGGGATAAAATTGACGAAAGTATCAGCAATGTGGTGGATTCTATAACACTAGAGGATCTGGTAAATGAGTATAAGCGTCTGAACGATTCGGACGCCATAATGTATTATATTTGATTTTAACAATTTGATGGAGAGTTTATGGAGACGAAGAAAAAAGTATTGGTAGGTATGAGCGGCGGAGTGGATTCAAGTACCGCCGCAGCTTTATTGTTGGATCAGGGATATGAAGTATACGGGACCACCTTAAAACTATGGGATTCGCCTCATGACTGCGATAAGCCTATGACCAGGACCTGCTGCTCACTGGAAGATGTGGAGGATGCCAGAGCGGTGGCTTTCAAATTAGGTATACCTTTCTATGTACTGAATATGAAGCAGCTTTTCGAAGAAAAGGTGGTCAACTATTTCGTAGATGCATATCTTGGCGGAATTACTCCAAATCCGTGTATTGCCTGCAATAAATATATTAAGTTTGAGGCAATGCTTAACAAGGCGTTGGCTCTTGGTATGGACTACATTGCCACAGGCCATTATGCGAGGATTGAATATAATGAAAAATCGGGAAGATATATGCTTAAAAAGGCCAAAGACCTTTCAAAGGATCAGAGCTATGTCCTTTATATGCTGACACAAAACCAGCTAAAAAGACTTTTGCTTCCCCTGGGCGACTACAGCAAGACAGAAGTCAGAGCCATAGCCGAGGATAAGAATCTGGTAAACGCCAGAAAGCCTGACAGTCAGGATATTTGCTTCGTGCCTAACGGCAAATATACTGATTTCATCAAGGAATATAAAGGAATAAATTTTCCCGAAGGTGTTTATCTCGATAAGGAAGGTAATGTCATTGGAAAGAATAAAGGCGTGATTAATTATACTATCGGTCAAAGAAAAGGGCTTGGTATGAGCTTTCCCGAACCTAGATATGTAATCAAAAAAGACAGCGTGAATAATACAGTTACCCTCGGAAGCAGAGAAGACGGTCTTATAAACAGTCTTATCGCGAAAGATATGAATTATATACTTTATGAAAAGCCTGTCGAGGAGAAAACTGTCATGGCCCGTACCCGCTATTCTCAAAAGGAAGTTCCTGCAAGACTTATTGCTTTGGATGATGACAGAGCGAAGATCGTGTTTGACAGTCCTCTTGCATTTGTTGCGCCCGGCCAATCTGTAGTCCTTTATGAGGGCGATTTGGTAGTGGGAGGCGGAATAATCAGTGAAACACAATCTTAAGAATATAATTGAACCTTACTGTCATCGAGATTATTTCATAATTGTTAACGACATTAAGGGAAAACCTGAGTTACTACAGGTTTTCCCTTAATCTGAGCAAAGCGTCTGTGGAATACCCTCTGAGGGAAAAGATCAAGATCGTTCTTTATATTATTAACCGTAGAATTGTTTTCTTCAATAAAAGTATTGAGAATATCTGATGATTCATCGAAAAAATCATTGAACAAATAGCTATATGCGTGAACATGCCTGATGAAGGCGTCTGTGAGATTGCTTTTAATACTCTGCTTCCGCATTAACTATGTCATAGGATAAACTGATGCCAAGATTGTAAAGAAAAACGACGTAAGTTTTATGTAAATCAGGCTCGTTACTGTTTTCATAGAGTTCCTTATACAGGGGAACAGCATATTTTAACAGTTTGCAGCCTTTTTGCAGCTATCCGAGATATGAATCAACGTATAGCATATAAAGATAACATGATTATGGAAAAATTATATGTCAAAGCAAATAAAAATCACTATAATATTACAATGCATCGATATAATCAGTATATAATTCTTTTAATTCGTGATAATTTTTTTCATCCGATATACAACTGCTTGCCGGAGACAAAAGAACAGAGTCCCCCGGCTTTGATGAGAGATAAGCGCAATCTACAGCCTGTTTTAAAGTACTGCAGCGGGTTATTCGGATATCAATTCCCTGATTCCTGCCCACCAGTTTCCTCATCAGGCCCATTTCTATAAGTCCCGATGTCTGGCCGATCAGAATTAAATGCTTCACCTTTTTGACCAGGATTTCTCCCAGTGATTCATAGGACATATTCTCATCCTTGCCGCCTGTAATAAGTATTATCTTTTGCTGAAAGGTATCTAATGCTTTAATGGTGTTATCAGGGCAGTTTCCTGACATATCGAAAAAGTATTTAACATTATTGAATTTTCGTACCTCCTTGATTATGTTATCATCGTCGCCGAAGTTTTCAGGTAAAGTGTTTGCTCCCGCTTCTTCCTTATAAAATTCATTATCTCCGTCATCAAAAATCAATCCATCAGCCATTTATTTCTCCAAAAAAGTCTGTTTCTTAATATAATATATAGTTTGAAAAATAAAATATGATAAACTAGGGGGTCATTATGGTTATCATACTCCTTGAGTCAAACTGTTGCAAAAAGAGCAGAATGACAGTAATGGTACTTTGCTGAAATATTCAAGTGATATTAGAATGGGTTTGATATCTTGGCAAAAAGCGGGTACAATGTTTATATCTTAAGAAGAGAAAAATGGGGGTAAAAGCGTGGCAAAACCGATTGTCGCAATAGTTGGAAGACCAAATGTGGGCAAATCGACTTTTTTTAACTACCTTGCCGGAAGGAGAATATCAATTATTGAGGATACACCCGGTGTTACCAGGGATCGTATTTATGCCGAAAGCGAATGGCGAGGAAAGAAGTTTACTCTTATCGATACCGGCGGGATTGAAGCCGGTTCCGAAGACTATATTAAGCAGCAGATGGTAAGGCAGGCTCAGATAGCCATTGATACCGCTGATGTAATTGTGTTGATGGTGGACGTCAAGGCCGGATTAACAGCCGCTGATGAGGATGTTGCCGTAATGCTGAGAAAATCGTCAAAACCGGTCGTTGTGGCAGTAAATAAGGTAGACAGCGTTGGTGAAACTCCTCCTGAAGCCTATGAATTTTATAATCTTGGAATGGGTGAAATATATCCTGTTTCTTCCATTCACGGCCTGGGGCTCGGTGAGCTTCTGGACGCAATATACGAGTATTTTCCCAGAGATAATCCTGATTTTTACGAAGACGATTACATCAAAGTTGCCGTTATCGGAAAGCCCAATTCGGGCAAATCGTCCATTATAAACAGGATTCTGGGTGAGGAACGCGTCATTGTAAGCGATATTCCCGGAACTACCCGTGATGCAATAGATACCTTCTACCAAATAGACGGTAGAAAATACATGTTTATTGATACTGCCGGGATCCGCCGCCAGAGCAGAATTGATGAAAATATAGAAAAATACAGTATAATCAGGTCATGGACAGCCGTGGACAGAGCTGACGTCTGTATTATCATGATTGATGCAAACGAAGGGGTAACGGAGCAGGACACTAAAATTGCAGGTTACGCGCATGAACAGGGTAAGGCATCCATTATTGCCGTTAATAAGTGGGATACTGTCAAAAAAGAAACTGGGACATTGGAAGAATACCGTAAAAAGGTACTTCAGAATTTGGAGTTTATGAGTTATGCTCCTGTAGTGTTTGTATCAGCGAAGACCGGACAAAGAATAGACCGCTTATTGGAGTTAATTGATTATGTTAATGATCAGGCTTCATTAAGAGTACAGACCGGGTTACTTAACGATGTCCTGAATGAGGCCATTGCCATGGTCCAGCCGCCGTCTGACAAAGGCAAACGCCTTAAAATATATTATATGACGCAAGTGGGAATTAAGCCGCCCAGTTTTGTCATATTTGTCAATGACGCCGAATTGATGCATTTTTCTTATTTAAGATACCTTCAAAACACGTTGCGCAATAATTTTGGTTTTGAAGGCACTCCCATTCATTTTACAATCAAGGAAAAAGGGGATGAATAAATGACTATTGAAATAATCGTAATAGTCTTTTCATCAATTGTGGGTTATTTATTGGGAAGTATTAATACCTCGATTATTATAGGAAAAGTTTTTTATAAAGCAGATATAAGAGAGTATGGAAGCGGTAATGCGGGAACAACCAATGTATTGCGAACGTTTGGCAAGACTGCCGCTCTTGCGGTACTCGCGGGTGATTTTCTTAAAGGAGTTTTAGCCTGCCTTATAGGACGCTATGTTTTTGGTGAAATCAATCCCGGAAGCGGAATATTTCTCGGGGAATACTTTGCCGGATTATTTGCAGTAATCGGACATAACTGGCCTGTATATTTCAATTTTAAAGGCGGCAAGGGTGTATTGACGTCATTTGCGGTTATTCTTATGTTTGCGCCTGAAGCGGCACTAATATGTCTTGGAGCATTTATAGTTATTGTAGCCGTTACTCGCTATGTTTCTTTAGGCTCGATGCTGAGCGCAATATTATATCTGATTTTAGCTTTTATTTTCAATGAACCGTTGCCAATGCTGTTGATTGGAGCGGTACTTGTCGCATTGATAATAATCAGGCATAGTTCTAATATAAAAAGATTACTTGCCGGCAACGAAAAAAAACTGACTTTTAAGAATACCAAGGAGAGATTTTAGAATGGCAGTAATATCAATTATAGGCGCAGGCAGTTGGGGTACCGGCCTGTCAATCCTTTTAAGTAATAACGGACATGATGTCCGTGTATGGTCACCGTTTCAAGATGAAGTGGATATGCTAAAAAATGAGAGAGAGCATAAGAAGTATCTTCCCGGGGTTAAAATTCCCGATTCTGTTTTGTTTACAACCGATATGAAGGAATGCCTTGAAAGGCATGATTATATCGTTATTGTGGTACCATCACAGGTGGTCAGGGAAACCTGCAGACTGCTTAAACCATACGTGGATAAGGATGATATCGTGATAATTTGTTCAAAAGGCCTTGAAGAAAATACAGGCATGAGGCTTAGCGAGGTATTGCTGAGTGAAATACCAAATGCCCAGCCGGTTGCATTATATGGCCCCAGTCACGCTGAAGAGGTAGCTGTCGGGATTCCAACGACGGTTGTGGCAGCATCTGATAATCGAGATGCGGCAATGAAGGTTCAGGATGTTTTTATGTCACCAGTTTTTCGTGTTTATACAAGCTCAGATTTAATCGGAGCGGAAATCGGAGCAGCTTTGAAGAATATTATAGCTTTGTGCAGCGGTATTTGTGATGGTTTAGGTTATGGCGACAACAGCAAGGCCGCGCTTATGACGCGGGGAATTACCGAAATAGCCCGTTTAGGCAAAGCAATGGGAGCCAGTCCCGAAACCTTTGCAGGCCTTACCGGCATCGGCGATCTCATAGTAACATGTACAAGCAATCATAGCCGTAACCTGCGGGCAGGAAGACTGATAGGCCAGGGCTATACTGTAGAAGAAGCCCAGAAAGAAGTAAAAATGGTGGTTGAGGGGATTTCTGCAACCCGTGCAGCAAAAGAGCTTGCGGATAAGTATAATGTCAGCATGCCAATAGTTCAGGAGGCATATAAAATCTTATTTGAAGGAAAACAGTGCAAGAAAGCTGTATATGACCTCATGACAAGAAGCCGAAAGCACGAAACAGAAGATACTGGTTGGTAAGGTTTAAGGAAGGTATTTGACAACTATACCGGAGGTTAAATATATGTCTGCTTTAGAGCACTTAAAACTAAAGGTAAAAGCATTGTCAGTTTTTCGAAAAATATTGGATGACCCGATTATAAAAGCGTTTATCCAGATACTTGACTGTAACGGAAGTGAAACTGCTGAAAAAATAGATAGTTATGCTCATTTTGTATATTTATTGTTTCAATCAAATGAGGATTTTACTGAATACGTTTGGGAACGGGTAGTTTCAGATGAAAACATATATATCCGCAAATACGCTAAAAGACAAGCTGTTTCGCCTATGCTGCAAGAGTCTGTCGAACACGACCTTGAAACATTGCAGGAAATATCGCAGGTAACATCACAAGATATAAAAAAAGAAATAGAGTATGATATATTCTTGCCTGAATGGACTGTTAAACCGGAATATGACTTCGTTAAAATGTACCAGGAACGGATAAACAGATTACACGTATCAGGATACGGCGTCTATGCAAATTATACGGTGTTTACATATAATAACGGAGGAATTGTACCGGTAAAACATCCTGACCGTATCAGGCTTTCAGAGCTGACAGGATATCAACGGGAACGGAAAAAATTAGTGGATAACACCATTGCCTTTTTAGAAGGCAAACCGGCCTCCAATGCCCTACTGTACGGCGATGCCGGAACAGGGAAGTCTTCGACGGTAAAAGCGGTTGTCAACGAATTTGCCGACCGAGGCTTACGTATGGTGGAGGTCAGGAAAGCGGATCTGCTAGGAATACCCCATTTAATCCAACAGCTTGCCGATAACCCGTTAAAGTTCGTTTTATTCATTGATGATCTGTCTTTTTCCAGGCATAATGAAGAAATTGGCGCATTAAAGGCATTATTGGAAGGAACGGTTTCGGCCAGGACCTCAAATATAATTATTTATGCTACCAGTAATCGGAGACATTTAATCAATGAAAGGTTTGAAGACCGCCAGGGAACAGATATTCATATTAATGAAACTATTCAGGAGCAAACGTCCTTATCGGATCGCTTCGGACTGTCAATCCTGTTCTCAAGGCCGGATAAAGACCAATATTTGCAGATAGTGCATTTTCTCATGAAACAGTATGAAGTGGAAGAGACTGAAAATATTGATCTGCTGGCTGAGCGCTACGCAGTGGAGAAGGGTGGACGCTCCGGAAGAACAGCGCGCCAGTTTGTAGAAAGTTTAAAGAGTATTAACGGCAACAGGACGGTAGAAACCATTTAGAAACTCATTCTTTGCTTGTTATCGTAAGTGCGGAAGGCAGGCTCACAGCTTTGCCTGCCATTCGCTTTCCTTAAAGCCTACCAATACAAAATCATCTCCTACCAGAATGGGACGTTTTACCAGCATCCCGTCGGAGGCCAGCAGAGCAAACTGCTGATCCTCTGTCATAGACGGCAATTTCTTCGAAAGCTCCAGTGTCTTGTATTGTAAACCGCTGGTATTAAAAAAACGCTTGAGGGGCAGACCACTCTTTTTATACCAATCCCGTAACTCAACCTCAGTGGGATTTTCAGTTTTGATATCGCGCAAATCGTACTTTACACCCCTGGCGTCAAGAAATGCGCGGGCTTTCTGACATGTGGTACATTTAGGATAGCAAATAAATAACATAAAAGTCCCTCCATAATATATATTATTTATTTATCACTTTAATAGGGCGGGTGCAAGGTTTCTCATTGAGATAAGCCGATCTGCTTCGGAGGAAAGACCACCGAGCGGTAACCTTATTGAAAATGTATGAGCGACCCATAAGAGGAAGACCTCTCGTTCGGGACATGACGGAGCGCAAGCGGAGGAATGTCAAAAAACGGCGCTATTGATTTTATAGACCTGTGTGCTTAAAGGCGTTCGAAATGAGAAACCTTGCACTCGCCCAATTGTTATAAAAACGGGTACAAGTTTCCCATTTAGATAATCCGGTTATATCTATACCTTCACATTCTTACCCACTATCAAAGGCCATTCAACGTCACCATTGAGTGTTTTCCCCTCGGTTATGGTTACACCTTTATCCAAAATGCAGTAATTCAGATGAGCGTTTCTTTCTACTGTTGTGCCCTGCAGTATAAGGCTGTTTTTGATGACAGCACCTTTCATTACGCGAACTCCGCGAAAGAGGATACTGTTTTCCACTGTTCCCTCAATGATGCATCCATCCGCAACGATTGAGTTATGAACATTTGCTTCCTCATTATATTTGGCAGGCGGTTCATCCTTGACCTTGGTATAGATTTTCCTCCTGTCCATCAAAAGTTCCTGTCTGACCTTTGGATTCAACAGCTCCATATTGGTCCTGTAATACAGCTGAATGCTGTTGAGGGGCCTCCAATAACCGTTGAACATATATGCGTGAATCTTAAGATTATCAGTTTGCCGGATTATGATATCATAAACAAAATCGGTAAGGCCCTTGGCTGCACTGTCCTGCAAAAGTTCAATCAATAGGGTTCTGCGCAGAATATATACTCCCATGGAGCCTATATTGCTTTTCGGGTTTATGGATTTTTCCTTGAAATCAGTGATCCTGCCTTCATCGTTCAATTCTACCATTCCCAGCATCTTTTGTTCTTCAACCGAAATATCACTCATATCCCGGCAGGCAATAGTTATATCAGCACCGGTTTGAATATGCTGTTCCAGCATTGGCTCGAAATCCATATTATATACAGCATAACCATGGCCTATTAAAACATATTCCTCATCGCTCCTCTGGAAGAAAGACAGATTGCTGTACATGGCATCTGCGCTTCCCTTATACCAGCCTGTTCCGAACTCCGAAAGGTAAGGAGGAAAAATAAAAAGTCCCTTGTTCTTTCTGTCAAGATCCCATTCTTTTCCCGAACCCAGATGATCCATCAGGGAACGATAATTATACTGAGTTAAAACGCCTATATTTATTATTCCGGAATTAACCATGTTGGACAGAACAAAGTCAATAGCTCTGTATTTTCCGCCTACAGGAACGGCGGCTATAGACCTTTCCAGGGACAATTCTTTCAGGCGATTGTTTTTTGCGCCGGTCAAAATTACTCCCATCATTGTGTTCATTTTTTATCTCCTCCTTTAATCAGATATCCTCCCGAAGGTATGTTGTTGGTATCAAAATCGTGAGGAGTTACATAATTGTCTATAACAACATTTTTACCCAGAACGGTATTATTGGGTATAACGGTATTGGAACCGATAACGCTTATTCCCGAATCATAAACTTTAGGGTTGTATTCATTGACGGCGAATTCACCGACTCCGCATTTTACATTATTCCCTATAACGCTGGTTTCGCCGATGATGGTGGTATAAACTTCAGTATTTGATCCTATAAGCGAATCAGACATAATGATTGAGTCTTCTACAACAGTACCCGCATTGATAACCACTCCGGGGAAGATAATGGACCTTCTTACCGTTCCGTATATCATACATCCCTCGGCAATAATCGATTTTTCAATTTTGCCGGTATCGCCAACGAAATGTGCCGGATATACAGGATTGGGGGTGAATATCCTCCAGTTGGGGTCAAACAGATTAAATTCAGGGATCAGTTCAATCAAATCCATGTTTGACTGCCAGTAAGCCTGGATTGTTCCGACATCCCGCCAGTATCCTTCAAATCTGTATGCCATAAGTTTTTTGTTATCAGCTAACATTCCGGGAATGATATCCTTTCCGAAATCATGATGGGAGGAGGTTTTATGATGATCATTCATAAGATACTCACGCAAAACGTCCCAGGTAAAAATATAGATACCCATGGAAGCCAATGTGCTTTTCGGATTTTCAGGCTTCTCTTCAAATTCATAAATTCTGCCGTCATCGTAGGTATTCATGATCCCAAAACGGCTTGCCTCCTCCAGAGGAACGTTAATAACCGAGATCGTAGCATCGGCCCGGTTTTTTTTATGAAAAGCAAGCATTTGCGAATAGTTCATTTTGTATATATGATCGCCGGATAAGATAATAACATATTTTGCGGACATCTCATCCACATAGTGTATGTTCTGATATACGGCGTCAGCCGTTCCGGAATACCACTCACCCTTTTCGGTCTTCATATAGGGAGCCAGGATTGTGACCCCGCCTTTAACACGGTCCAAATCCCAAGGTTTGCCTATACCGAGATGGGAATTGAGCTGAAGCGGCTGGTATTGGGTCAGGACACCAACAGTATCGATTCCCGAATTAACACAATTGCTTAATGTAAAATCAATGATCCGGTATTTCCCACCGTAGAGAATTGCCGGTTTTGCTACATTTTGGGTCAGCACTCCAAGACGGCTTCCCTGCCCGCCGGCAAGAATCAAGGCAACGATTTCTTTTCGGGTCATGCTTTTTCCTCCTAATCATGGTTCTCTTTATTATATACCCTTATTATTGCAATATATCAAATTGTGTAATTAAAAATATTGAATTTTGCGAAAGAAATGGATATAATAATTACAAAGGTCAAAGAAAGTCAAACTGGGTTAGGAGGTGTAGCTTTTGAAATACCGTGACTACTACGAAATATTAGGAGTTAGTAAAGAAGCTACCCAGGACCAAATTAAGAAGGCATATCGTAAGCTTGCTAAAAAATATCATCCTGATGCTAACCCCGGAGATAAAAAAGCCGAGGAAAAGTTCAAGGAAATAAATGAGGCTTATGAAGTGTTAGGGAATGAAGAAAAACGCAAAAAATATGATCAATTGGGTAGTGCGTTTAATTTTACCGACGGCTTTGATTTTGATCCGTCTAATTTCGGATTTAACAGAGGAAATGTACGTTACGAATACAGAACCTCAGGGTCAAGAGGTTTCAGTGACTTTTTTGACATGTTCTTCGGTGACGGAGGCATAGATTTGGACGATCTTTTCTTCTCGGGAAGACGAAACGGGTTTGCAAACAAAGGTTTCACAGCTAATCCTTTTGGGGGCTATCAGCAAAGCCTGAGAGGTGAAGATAAGGAGGCGGAGATAAAAATTTCTGTTACAGATGGCCTGTTGGGAACTGAAAAGCATATAAGCATTGAGACTCCCACCGGCAGGAAAACTCTGTCTGTAAAGATTCCAAAAGGAATCCAGCCCGGCGGAAAAATCCGTCTGGCCGGTCAGGGTGGAAAAGGCATAAACGGCGGGCCAAACGGAGATTTGATACTTGTGGTCCGTTTTAAAGAAGATGAGTATGAACTGAAGGGATATGACATAATACAGAAAATTGAAGTTAAACCCTGGGTGGCGGCTTTAGGAGGGGAAGTTACGGTCAGGACACCCGAATCCAAAATAATTGTAAATATCCCTAAAGGCATACGAAGCGGGGGAAATATACGGATACCTGGAAAAGGTTATTATAACTCGATCGGCGGCAGGGGGGATTTATATATACAGGTAAATATAAATAACCCCGAATTTTTAAGCCCGAAACAACTGGAACTGTTCAGGCAATTAAAGGAACTTGATGAACGGTCAATACGGTAGATGGTTTGTTTTGATTAGAGAGGTGATAACATGAATTTGGAGAAATATACGGAAAAAGCCCAGGAAGCTGTAGTTTTATCGCAGCAATGGGCTATAAGACTTGATCAGCAGCAGGTTGACGCAGAACATCTGGCTTTGGCACTTGTGGAGCAGGAAGACGGTCTTATTCCAAGACTTTTGTGGGTTTTGGGCATTAACCCTGCGGATATTGCGGCAGAACTAAAAAAGGAACTTGACCGGTTGCCCAAGGTATATGGAAGCGGGGCTTCAAATGTTTACGCCACAAGAAGATTCAACCAGATTTTGCTGTCGGCCGAAGACAAGGCAAAAAAGCTCAAGGATGAATATGTCAGCGTGGAGCATCTGTTCCTGGCTCTTATTGCTGAACGCGGAGGATTTACTTCCAACCTGCTTAAAAAATACGGGGTAACCGAGGATACTTTTCTTGATGCCATGTCCAAAATAAGAGGGAACCAGAGGGTAACGAATCAAAATCCTGAAATGAATTATATGGCTCTTGAAAAATTTGGTCATGATTTAGTCGAACTTGCGAGAAAAGGCAAGCTGGACCCCGTGATAGGAAGGGACGCGGAGATTCGCCGCGTTATCAGGATATTGTCCCGAAGGACCAAGAACAACCCGGTGCTGATAGGAGAACCCGGAGTCGGGAAAACGGCTATCGTAGAGGCCCTGGCGCAGCGAATTCTGAAAGGTGATGTTCCAGATAACTTAAAGAATAAAACCATCTATTCTCTTGATATGGGAGCTTTGATTGCGGGAGCGAAATTCAGGGGAGAATTTGAAGAAAGGCTGAAAGCAGTGCTTAAAGAGGTGGAAGCCTCAGACGGAGGAATCATTCTGTTTATCGATGAACTGCATAATATAGTGGGGGCCGGAAAAGCAGAAGGTGCGATGGATGCCGGAAATATTCTGAAACCTATGCTGGCCAGAGGGGAACTGCACTGTATAGGAGCTACCACTCTTGATGAATACAGGGAATATATCGAAAAGGATGCGGCTCTTGAAAGAAGATTCCAGACAGTATTGGTGGAGCAGCCCACCGTGGAGGACACCATATCAATACTAAGAGGGCTTAAGGAACGTTTTGAAATACATCACGGAGTCAGGATTACCGACGGAGCAATCGTAGCCAGCGCGACCCTTTCAAATCGTTATATCACCGACAGATTCCTGCCCGATAAAGCCATAGATCTTATGGACGAAGCGGCAGCAATGCTCAGAACCGAAATTGACAGCATGCCTGCCGAACTGGATGAGATCATGCGTCGAATAATGCAGCTTGAAATAGAGCAGCAGGCACTGAAAAAGGAAGATGACAAAGCATCAATGGATCGTCTTGCAGCCATAGAGTCCGAGATTGCCGAACTAAAGGACAAAGGAAACAAAATGAAGGCTCAATGGGAACTGGAAAAGGAGTATATTAAGAGGGAAAAAGAGATCAAAAAAGAGATTGAGGAAATCAAACTCAAGATTCAGGAGGCCGAAAGAAATTATGACCTGGAGACGCTTGCAAAATTGAAATACGGTAAGCTTCCCGAACTTGAAAATACTCTTGTTCAGGAGAAGAAGCATCAATCTGAGCTGTCAGGGCGCATGCTTAAGGAAGAAGTTACCGAGGAAGAAATAGCCGAGATTATTTCAAAATGGACGGGTATACCTGTTACAAAACTGATGGAAGAAGAAAAAGAAAAGCTTTTGAATTTGGAGAATATTCTTCATCAGAGGGTTATTGGACAGAACGAGGCTGTAACCGCCGTTTCAGAAGCCGTTCTTCGTGCCAGGGCAGGCTTGAAGGATAACAGACGGCCGATAGGTTCCTTCATCTTTTTAGGACCTACCGGCGTAGGAAAGACTGAGCTGGCAAAAGCATTATCGGAAGCTTTGTTTGACACCGAAGACAATATGGTGCGTATTGATATGAGCGAATATATGGAAAAACACTCGGTTGCCAGACTCATCGGTGCGCCTCCTGGATATGTCGGTTATGATGAAGGCGGTCAGCTTACTGAAGCTGTCAGAAGAAAACCGTACAGTGTTATTTTATTTGATGAAATAGAAAAAGCCCATCCGGATGTGTTCAACATACTGTTGCAGATACTGGATGACGGAAGGCTTACCGACAGCCGGGGCAGAGTTGTTAACTTTAAAAATACGGTGATTATTATGACCTCCAACATTGGCAGCCGTATTCTTCTGGAAAACACCGGCGATGAGGGAGAGATTGATGATGTTACCCGTGAAAAAGTTATGAAGGAATTGCGATACGGGTTTAAACCGGAATTCCTGAATCGTATAGACGATATTGTGCTGTTCAAGCCTCTTACCCAGTCTGAGGTGAAGCAGATTGTAAAACTGGTTATAAAAACACTGTCAGAACGGCTGGCTGAAAAAGATATAAAGATAGAATTGACCGAGGCCGCATTGGACTATATAGTTGCTGAGGGATGGAACCCTGAGTACGGTGCAAGGCCTGTTAAACGATTCATCCAAAAGGAAATAGAAACTGAGTTGTCGAGGCAAATGATAAAAGGCTTGATATCCGAGGGTGATACAGCCATAGTTGACAGCGATAACGAGAAGCTTTTCATTACCAATGCAGCAAGAGCATGACAAATGACATGTCATACTGAGTGTTAGCTGCTGTGCCGTGATGACATTGATCCGTTAAACACGGGTGCTTGAAGGAGATCAGGATAACAGCAGCACAGATAAGAATTGTAAAAAAAGCATAAATAAAGGAGAGCCTACGCTCTCCATTATTTTTAATATCTTTGACCTCTGTTTTGATTTCTCGCTAACTTTCTGGCCCTTCTGCATTCAGGACATCTTTGTGGTTCGTTCTCAAAACCTTTTTCCTTATAAAAATTTTGTTCGCCAACAGTAAAAACAAACTCGGCTCCACAGTCCTTGCATTGTAATGTTTTGTCTTCCATAATGAAAACCCTCCTTTAATTTCTGGATTATACTTTTTTTCAACGTGACCCATAATCCAAAAATCAAGGATGGGCAGAACTAGAAAATAGTATTAATCCGGACGGAAACAATATTATATCTGTAGTATAACATTATTTTAAAAAAATACAAGTGGATTCTATTACTTTTTTTTAATTACCCTGTAAATCTTTATAAACCTTAGTCCATTTTATTTTATTGATTGATAGTGAAAGTTTTGGTTTCGCTTATCAAATCATCTGATAAATCATTCAGAGTTCTGGAGAATGCTGCTATTTCTTCAATTTGCCCACTGATAGTTTCAGTTGCCTCCAAGATTTCCTGAGAACTGGATGATGCTTCCTGTGCAACGGCTGTAACAGAATTAACTTTTTCTATTATCAGATCCTTGCTCTTAATCATTTCATCCGCACTGTCAAAAGTTTCAAGAAGCATAGGAATTGATTCATTCAATGAATTCATGATGCTAAGAAATGCCTTGTTGGTGTTCTCAACGAACTTAAACTGATCGGCCAGCTTATCCTTAGCATCGCTGCTTGTGGTCACGACACTTTTTATGGATGAAATAATATCATCAACTATCGCCCGGATATTGTCTGAAGACTCCTTTGACTGTTCTGCAAGTTTTCTGATTTCCTCAGCTACCACTGTGAAGCCCTTTCCGGATTTGCCTGCACGAGAAGCCTCTATAGCCGCATTTAAAGCTAAAAGATTGGTTTGCCTTGAAATATTCTGTATAACCTTATTAATCTTGTCAATTTGTTGAGCACTTTTACTAAGCTTGTTAATTTCATCTGCAACAATTTCAAAGGATTCACTCGAGCTTTTTATAGATTGGTTCAATGCTTTCAGCTGTATATTTCCTTCATTTGATAATTTGCCTGTCAGTTCTATACTGTTTTTTGTCGCTTCTAAGGAATCATATATTTGTTGAACTATCTGGTTAAAATCACTCAGCTTGTTATGTATAAACAGGAGTTCATCAGCCTGATGCTGCGCGCCGGCGGCAATCTCCGATATGGATTGTGTTGTTTCCACAGAAGAGAATGCAATGCTTTCTGATATTTGAGCTAGGTGGCTTGCCATATTATTCAAGTCATCTGATTTATTTCTTATCACTCCTATAATATTTGATAAGGAATTGATCAGGTTATTAAAACTATCAGCCAATACTCCCATTTCATCGTTTCTTTTGGAATCAATAATCTGTGTCAAATCTCCAACCTGAACCTTTTTCATACGATCCTTGAACTCATTGATGGATTTTACCAGAAGATTGGAGAAGATTATTGAGGCAATGGTCCCTATCGCTAAAACTGAAAGACCGATAGTCAATATCCTGATTCTTACGTTATAAAAAGCTTCATATATAGCATTTCCGTTCAGGTTTGCCAAAATTACACCTATTGTTTCACCTGAAGTGTTCTTAATCGGAACATAAATAGAAAGGAGTTTTCCCCACTGTTCGTTATCCTGCAGTTCAAATTTTTCTTCACCGTTTAAACTATCACGCATTGCATTGGAAATATTAATACTGTTTTGTGCAATTGCAGTAGCACCGGAAACGCTGTCAACTATGCCTGTTGCGCCTGTAACGGCATCAGTTTGAGCAGTCGCCCCGGAAACAGCATCAACTTCTTCTGAAAGTCCTGTAAACTGAAAGAATTCGCCCTTTGCATTCTTTTTTAACAGGTATAAATGCTCAAACCCTATCGTATCCTTTATTTTTGAGAATTCGCGGTTAATTTCCACATAATACTCACTGTTTATATCCCTGCTTTTTATCCTTTCGAATTTCTCAATGTCCAAGGTTTTGAATATGGATTTTAAAATAGTAATATAATCTCCGCCGACAGCATTTATTGTGATGGACGGCAGTTTGCTGATGACATATCCCCCGACCAGGATTGTACAGAATGTGATTAACAGAATACTAAGAAGAAGGATTTTTGCTTTGAGCGAGATAAATAGCGGTTTTCCCATCGATAACCTCCGTTGTGAATTTGTTAAAAAAGAATATACCACAAATTATCGCTATTAACCAGTTTTAACTCTTCAAATTATTGACTGTTTGACTGATTTTATTTAAATTATTTTTAATGCAAAAGATAATAATATGTATAATACCGCGGGGATTGCGCCCAAATTCATATAGATTGATTATTCAGCGAAAAGGCAGACAGGTTTGACAGAAGAATACTTTTCCAAAGACTGACATAGTGTTACAATGGATCTGGTACCTTGCGGCATTTGCCGACAAGTTTTAAGAGAGTTCTGTTAATTGAATATGCTTTTGTTTTTTAAGTTAACCGGAATGGTGAATATAAGGTTTTCACATTTGAGGAACTTTACCTCATTCATTTAAGAAAAGCGATATGGAGGATGTTAAATAAAGTATGGCATTTAAATCAGGTTTTATAACAATCATTGGAAGACCAAATGTGGGGAAGTCTACTTTGCTGAATCTCCTGACAGGCGAGAAAATAGCTATAATTTCCAATAAGCCCCAAACTACCCGGCATACTATCCGAACAATTCTGACTACGAAAGAATATCAGATGGTTTTTGTGGATACACCGGGTTTACACAAGCCAAAAAACAAGCTTGGTGAATTCATGATACAGGAAGCACTGGGGACGTTTGACGGGGTTGACCTCATTTTGTATATGATCGATGCACGGGATAAAATGATAGGACCGGGGGATTCCATGATAATCGAAGAGCTTGAAAAAGCCGGAGTCCCTACAATATTGCTGATCAACAAGATAGACATGGTGGAGAAAAGTTCGCTTCTACCGCTTATTGCACAATACAGCGAGGCTTTTGACTTTGATGAGATAATTCCCATAAGCGCAATGGACCCAAAAACAAAAGACTTGGTATTAGATGCTATCCAAAAGAAGTTACCGGAAGGGGATATGTATTATCCGGAGGATATGGTGACAGATCAACAGGAAAAGGTCCTTGCTCAGGAATTAATAAGGGAAAAGCTGCTGCATTTGTTAGATGACGAGGTGCCACATGGTATAGGGGTAGAGGTTATCAGGTTCAAAGAGAAGGAAGACAAGAACATAATAGAGATTGACGCCAATATATATTGTGAAAAAGAATCCCACAAGGGGATAATAATCGGCAGGGAAGGAAAGATGTTAAAACGTGTAGGCACCCTTGCCAGACAGGATATGGAAAGGCTTTTTGGTTCAAAAGTATTTTTGCAGCTTTGGGTAAAGGTTAAAGAAGATTGGCGCAACAATGATTTCATGTTGAATGAACTTGGATATAAAAAGGAGTAACAAGCTATTAAGAAATGGGCGTAATTAAAATTAAGGGTTTAGTGATAAAAGAATTGCCCTATAATGACAGCGATAAGATGCTTACCCTGATTACCGAAGATCACGGCAAAATAAGCGTGCTGGCAAGAAACGCAAAAAAAAGCGGCCGTTCATCTTATGGGACACAGGTTCTGACTTATGGAGAGTATGTGATTTTTAAGGGCCGAACAAACTATATCATGAACAACTGCGATGTTCTGATGAATTTTTATAATCTTGCAACCGATTTAACCCGCTTTGCCCATGCGGCTCATATGCTGGATATGGCTGGGGATGCCGCACAAGACAGTACATTGTCCAAAGAAATACTAAATCTTTTGATTCATGGTCTTGTGGCTCTTCAAAAAGGCAGGACTCCTCTTTTGGTGTCTTCGGCATTCGCACTGAAGTTAATGCAAATAACCGGTTATCCTCCTCATGTCAACAGCTGTGCATCATGCAATACCGGTGATATTGAGCAGATTTTTTTCAGCTTCAAATATAATGGATTTGTTTGTGAGAATTGTTCAAAACATGATACGGAAGCTGTAAAGGTAGATATAGGGACAGCCAAAGGAATAATGTATGTTTTATGCGCTCAAAATAGCAGAGTTTTTAATTTTGAGTTGTCAGATGAGATATTGAAGGTTTTTTCAAATATTGCCTTTAAATATATCAGTCAACATCTGGATAAAAACTACAAAAAGCTCGATATATTAAATGAGTTATAACGAATATAAATAGTATTGCCCTGTCTCTGACTACAAAAAAATAGTGAGGTTAATAAGTATGAAGCATCTCTTTACATCGGGCGAAATAATGTACCAAAAAAATCAAAAGGAATTACCGGAGGGATTATTAAAGGGGAATTACCTTGAATATGATAAAATAGATTTTAATACGGAGTTTTTCTGTTTCGGAGAACTTAATAAAAGAAACGTAAAAGTAACATTCACACTATCTGAGTCTGGCTTTAAAAATATTGATAATAGGCATATTTGTGGTATTCTTATGCAATCAGATATTCTTCTTGCTGAATGGAAAGACTATAAGATACTGGATCTGGAATAAAAAACGCAGGAGGATTCTAATATCTGTGGATATTCAAAGACTTAAGCAGCTTCTGTCAAGAGAAGAAAATGAGAAAATGGATTTTAAAGCCGAGCTTAAGCTCACGACTGAGGGAGAGAAAAAAGAGCTTGTTAAAGATGTTACGGCTATAGCAAACTCACGCGGCGGAAGAGGATATATTATTTTTGGTGTAGAAGACAAGACTAAACGAATTTTAGGTATTGAACCCGATAAATATCTTGAGGAACGAATCCAGCAGATTATCTATAACAGAACCGATCCGCCGGTGCCTGTTAGTCTGGATTTGGTTAAAGTCAAGAATAAGACTGTAGCCGTTCTTACTATTTTCAAGAGCAAACACGCGCCCCATCAAATGCTCCAAACCGGGGCTTTCTATATTCGCAGAGGTTCTACTACCGATTTTGCCAGACGCGCAGAGCTGGCGTCAATGATGCAGGAAAACGGGCTAATGACTTTTGAAACTGTAATTGTAAAACAAGCAACGCTCGAAGACCTGGAGATGGACAGAGTCAATGCATTCTTTAAGAGTATCAATGTATTATATACGGATCAGTCCCAAACACTTTTATTGGAGGCTTTCGGTTTTATCGGTCAAAAGAATGAAGGAGAGTTTTGTCCTACAATCGGAGGCTTGCTGCTTTTCGGCAGAAATCCTCAATTGTACCTTCCTCAATGTTATTTGAAGATAATTAACGGAGATGAAATCGACATCATATCGGGCAATATCCTTGACATGCTGGATCAGGCCGTACACAAGGTTAAGATAATAATCAGCGATGAAAACTATCCCTTTGACGCATTTGAAGAAGCGCTGGCAAATGCTCTGGTACATAGGGATTACATGGATTTATCCAGAGGCGTATTGATTAACGTTACAAAAAAAGCAATAGAAATTATAAATCCCGGTTCATTAACACAAAGCAAAAAGGTTCATTTAAATATAAGGGAATGCCAGCCTGAAAGACGTAATGCGTGGTTGTACCAACGCCTTATTACCATTGATGAAAGAAGGCGGTTTATTAAGTCCGGGATAGGTATGGACAGAATACGGAAGTCCTTTGAGAATATCGGAGAGGTTAAATTTATTAATCTCGGAAAACAGAACAGTTTTAAAGTTATTCTGCCAAGATAAGCGGAAATTTTATCTAGCTTTTGCTTCTGTCTTTATCCTTGTATTTTTCTTTTCCTTTATCTTTACTGTTTGCTTTTATTTCCTCATCCTTAAGCTGTGCTTTATACGACACTATTTCATCCAGTATTTTTTTTGCGGCAATACGGTTTGCGTTGGCTTCCAAAGCAAATTTTAACGCAAGAAGACTCAGCCGCTCCTCATTGTCTTTACCGACATTATCATTGTCAAGTTTTTCAAGGGAATCCCTAACCCTGAGGGCGGTTTCCTTAAATGCCTCGTCCTGAATAGCATTAAGCTGGTCGAACAATGCATCAATAGGCTTATTTAATTTTTCATGGGAAATAAGTTTGTTTATATCCATAAGAGAAAGAATATTTTTAAGACGAAGAACAGATATTAAATGTGCCATGTGTTCACGGGTATATTTTTTATTGAGAGGTCGGGGAATAATTTCATTTTTGACATAATTATTGATCATGGCAGGAGTAATAAACTTTTCATCATCATTTTTTGAAAAAATCGCAAGTTGTTTTTCCAGGTAGGTGATAACCTGATCCATATAAAGATCAATATCAGGGAGGTCATTCCAATTTGGCATGCGATAGTTTTCCAATTCAGTAACCCAGTCAATAAGTTTATTTGTAATTGAAGACATAACAGTTCCTCCTGACTTAGCCTAATTATTATATTTTATTATATTATAATGAAAAAAACTATTCAATGTAGTGATAGAAACTATTGACATGACATAGACAATAATATAATATAGTTTTGAAAACTAGATAAAGACATATAAAAAATTATAAGGTATGGAGTGGTGTATGATTAATATTATCAAACGAGTTGAGATATGGGGCGATTCTGTTTTAAAAGGTATTATTTATGATGAGATTTGTAAAAGATACAGACGCATTGAAAATAGTCAGTTAATGAAGAAGATCACCGGGCTGGGTGTGGATGTCAAAAACAACTCAAAGTTTGGCATGACAGCGCCCAAGGCGAAGAAACTTATGTTAAACGCTCTGGAAAAAGGTATAGATGCCGAGGCGGCAATTATAGAATTTGGGGGAAATGACTGTGATTTTAAATGGGCCGAGGTAGCCGCAGAGCCTGATAAAGAACATTTCCCGAATACACCTCTGTCGGTCTTTAAAGAGTGTATAACCGATATGGTGCAGGCTCTCCGACGAAACGGTATAAAACCAATATTGGTAAATCTTCCTCCCATCCATGCAGGTAAGTATTTTGACTGGATCACCAGGGAGCTTGATGCTTCCGCTATTCTAAAATGGCTGGGAGATAAGGAATTGATTTATCGACATCATGAATCTTATAGCCTTGCAATTGTTGATCTTGCGCAAAGTCTTTCATGCAATTTTATTGATGTACGTCAGCCTTTTTTGTTAAAGCGTGATTACTACAATTATCTTTGTGAAGACGGAATACATCCGAATGAAAAGGGTTATGCGCTTATAAATCAAACATTTGCCGATTATGTTAAAGAGGTTATGCAAAGATCATATAGATAGTCCTTTGACAATACGCATTATTAAAAACATGGCCTCATAGTTGTTTACCGGCCTTTTTGGTGTAAAACCCGGTATTTTATAGATCCCTTCCAACAGACCGGAGTAATACATCCAGGCGAATCCTTTTCGGGTTTGCCGGAATGGTTGCAGGAGCTCCCACATTTGCAGTTTTATATGTTATAATACGTCGTGTAACAAAAAGAAAATTAAAAGAGAAAAATATAGTGATTTTTTTAAAATTGTATGGAGGGTCAAATGAATAAACCAGTTTTAATAATTATGGCGGCCGGGATGGGAAGCAGATTTGGCGGATTAAAACAGATAGAGCCCATTGATGACATGGGTCACATGATAATAGATTTTTCCATATATGATGCCAAAAGAGCCGGATTTGAGAAGATATATTTTATTATAAAGAAAGAAAATGAGGCGGTTTTCAGAGAAAAAATCGGGGACCGGATTTCGCCTTTTGTCGAGGTTGAGTATATCTACCAGGATCTGAATGATTTACCTGACGGGTATACCATACCAGCCGGCAGGATTAAACCCTGGGGTACAGGGCATGCGGTTCTATCCTGTTTGGGCAGGGTAGACGGTCCTTTTGCTGTCATAAATGCAGATGATTACTATGGGAAAAGCGCCTTTTCAATAATTTACAATTTCCTTGAAAAAGCAATAGACGATGAAAAGTACAACTATGCCATGGTGGGCTATATAATTGAAAACACTCTGACAGAGAATGGCTATGTATCAAGGGGCGTCTGCACTCTGGATGAAAACGATTATCTTACAGGTATTAAGGAAAGAGTCAATATAAGAAAAGCCGGCGAAGGCGCTGAATATATCGAAGATGACGGGAAAACGTGGATTCCGATTCCTAGGCATAGTATTGTTTCCATGAATATGTGGGGATTTACAAACAGCATTTTAAAAGAGCTTAACATAAGGTTTGAGAAATTTTTGGCTGAAAAGCTCAAGACTAATCCTTTAAAAGCAGAATTCTTCCTTCCGGATGCTGTCGGGAATATACTCAAAGAGGGCAAAGGCAGAGTAAAGGTGTTGAGAACTCCGGACAAATGGTATGGGATAACATATAAAGAAGACAAGGAAAGAGTGGTTAAAGCCATAGCGGAACTAAAAAAAGAAGGAGTATATCCCGAAAGATTATGGGACAGGGATTTTAGAGGATAGAAAGAGACACTTAATCTGATTGTGCAAACGCATCTATATGGCAATTTGTTATTAGTACTGAGCAATTCCTGATATAAACGGGTATGACCCTTATATAATAATTATAAAAACCGGGAAAGGAATTGAAATTGCAGTAGTTAAACTTAAATGTCTGAGATATGCGTTCACTCTTGTCTACCAGGTCATAAATCCAGTTGCCGACAGGGCTTTCAGCACTGTTATTGCATGAACGGGACAATATGAATTCCAGCTGTGAGGTTCCCTTATCTGATCTTGGAATAAAACAGATATTGCAGGAGAATAGTATTTTTGTTTTTGGCTTTTTCAAATTGGTTGTATCTATTGATACGGTTCCAAGTGTTTTGGATACACAGGTTCTTGAAGGAGTATAGATTAATGACCCCTCTTTTGGTGTTACAAAAGCAAAACCCAACCCTGTATCACACTCAAATATAATATTATCCGGCTGCTTAATACATGTGCGGCAACGGACGATTTTTTCAGATTCAGTATCTTTTTTGGATTCTGCAGGATCTTTTAGGGTTTCGGCAGTATCTTTAGCGGTTTCAATAAAACAGCATTCTTTTTTATCCTCAACCGGAATATTGTTTCCTTTTTCATTATCATGGACGATATTTATAGTTCTATCAGGGTTTTCAGTTTCTCTGTTATATGAATGGCTTTTGGACTTAAAGTCGCTTAAATAGTAATCATCTTTATCAACAGGATAAAATTTGTCCGATGAACTATATTCATGATCCGATAAAGTATCGGCTGAACTATCCTCAGGATTCAATATGGTGTCCGATAAGCTGCAGTCAGGCTCCGAAAAGGTATCCGATGAGCTGTCATCAGAATCCGATTCAGAATCCGATATAGAATAGGTGACATTATATTCTTCCTGGGCAATAGTATTTTTTACCGGTTTTCGAGGTTCAAGGGAAGGAAATAAACATTCAGCCACATAAAGCCATCCTCTATAATTATCAAAATGTTTTTCCCACATTTCGTCAAAATTTATCCGAGTAGCTTTCATGCACAGGTACCTCTTACATTAAGTGTCTCATATTAAGTATTTTATGCATGATCAAAATAAATGCCATCAGGCACACTCGGTATGGAAAAGAGTAAAGACATGAAGAATTTAATTCTTCATGTCTTCAGATTGTAGACAAAAACGGTTATGGCCTAAAACCACAACCGTTTTTGTCTACAATCTGAGTACTAATAGTACTATCTGTGTTTTTCGGCGTAATCCGCCAATACTTTTTTGAATATTTCAACAGTTTCCAGAGCATCGTCCAGTTCATCTTTAAGCCTTGTGTTTTCGGCTTCTAAAGCTAGTATCCGGATTGACTCATTTTCATCTCGTTCCTTTCTCTCTTTTTTACGGGCGCTTTCCATAAAATCTGCCATCTTGTCGATGGCTCCGGACGCCCTTTTTGTATCAGCTCCTTTTGCAACAAAATTCTCATTACTGTACTCATTAAATGTACCACGCTTAACATAATGCGTGTGCAGCAGCTCATGGGCTTTGTGACTGTTGGGTGTTCCGAGAAATTCTCCATACAGGCTTATTATGTAAGGATTTTCATGAGACTTCCTTAAGGTTTTGCTTTCATCCTCGCTATACAGTCCCTTAAGTCTTTTGATCCGTACATCCGGATCTTTGGATCTGGGTTGCCCGCCTCCCATTATGCAGCCTCCCGGGCAGCCCATAACTTCAATGAAATGATAAGGAGATTTGCCGGCCGCTACTTCTCTCATAAGCTGATTGGCTCCCTTTAAACCACTGGTTACGGCCACTTTGATTTCAACACTGTCAAGAAAACTGTAATTTTCCAGTGGGTCCTCAATCATTATGGATGCCTCCTTGACCTGATCAAGTCCCACTATCGGGGTTACATGGAGACCGTCAAATGGCAGTTCCCGGCCGGTAACAGTTTCATATACCGTTCTTAGAGCGGCCTCCATTACGCCTCCGGTAATACCGAAAATGTCGGCTGCTCCTGTTGACATGCCTAATGGATTGTCAAATTCGCTGTCTTCGAGATTTCTGAAATCTATTCCGGCTTCTCTTATCATGGAGGCCAGTTCTCTGGTGGTCAGAACCGCATCAACATTCGGGATGCCGTCATTTTTCATCTCAGCTCTGCGAATTTCAGTCTTTTTTGCGGTACAGGGCATAACTGATACAACGTATATGTCTTTGGGATCTACATTGATTTTTTTCGCATAATATGATTTTACAAGGGCTCCCAACATGGTGTGCGGAGATTTGCAGGTGGAAAGATGGTCAAGTTCACTCGGAAAAGTATGCTCAATATATTTTATCCAGCCCGGACTGCAGCTGGTTATCATGGGCAATACGGCACCGCTTCCGGTGAGAGCGTTTTTAACCCGGGTCAAAAGCTCCATTCCCTCCTCGATAATAGTTAAATCTGCGGCAAAATTAGTATCGAACACATCATCAAAACCAAGTTCCCTCAATGCTGCAGCAAGCTTTCCTGTAACCCTTTCTCCGCATTCATAACCGAATTCCTCGCCTATAGCCACACGTACTGCAGGAGCCACCTGGACTACCACACGCTTATTTTTATCGTTGATGGCTTCCCAGACTTCCTGGATCGAATCGGTTTCTTTCAGAGCGCCCACCGGGCATACTACCGTGCATTGGCCGCAATAAGCACAGTTTACAGTACCGATGGGAAGGTCCATAGCCGGCCCGATAACTGTATCAAAACCTCTGTTTTGTGCGTTCAGAATACCGACACCCTGAATTTCATTGCATACGGTTACACATCTTCTGCATAGGATGCATTTTGACATGTCCCTTGTTATGGAAACCGAACTGTCGGTAAAACATGCGGACCGTGCTCCGTCAAAACGAGTTTCTTCTACTCCGAGAGTTCGGCCTAATTCCTGGAGCTCACAGCTTTGGCTTCTTTTACAGCTGAGACAGTCTTTTGAATGGTCTGATAACAAAAGCTCATACAAGACTTTTCTTGCCTTTCTTACTCTTGCCGAATTTGTGTGAACCACCATGCCCTCAGTAACTTTTGTAATACATGAGGCTTGCAGGGTTTTTGCACCCTCCACTTCCACAACGCAGATTCTGCAGGATCCGAATTCATGGATACCCTCCAGGTAGCACAGATGGGGAATATTAATCCCGTTATTTTTAGCGGCTTCAAGAATGGTACTGTTTTCTTCTGCGGAGATTTTCTTTCCGTTTATGGTTAAGTTAATCATAAAACTACCTCCTATCACAGTGTAAGCAGCGCATGGATTCTGCAATGGCGTTAAGTTTATGGAATCCCAGCACAACTTCGCTATCCAGGTTCATTCGTTTTTCAACAGGGAGCATGTCGAGAGGGAATCTTTTCAGCGCTACGATCTCATCTTCGTCAAAGGTATCGGGAATATCGATTTTTGGACCCTTGTTCAGTTTTCCTTTTCCCCCCAGATACAAATCTATTGAAATTGCAGCTTTCTTCCCGTCAGCTATGGCGGATATTACCGTATCCGGACCTCTGGCTACGTCTCCTCCCGCAAACACTCCTTCCTTTGTTGTCATTAATGTTTCTTCATCAATAATGAATGTTCCCCAGGAGGTAATTCCGATTTCCTCTTTTTTGATAAAGGGCAGATCAGCGTATTGACTTACGGCAGGAATAACATTATCTACCTCCAGTATGAAGTTGGATCCGGGTATGGGTATGGATTTTCTTCTGCCGGTGCGATCAAATTCACCCAGCTTCATTCTTATACATTCTACTTTTGCTACCGAACCGTCTTTAACTCCAATGAACCTTACAGGGCTTACCAGTTCCATTATTTCAACGCCTTCCATAATGGCTTCATGGATCTCTGATTCATATGCGGGCATGGCATCAATGGTCCTTCTGTAAAGTATGATGACCTTTTTGGCACCGAGCCTTAAGGCGGTTCTGGCTGAGTCAATGGCCGTATTTCCTCCACCAATAACTGCGACGGTTTGTCCAAGCTTTACATTACGTTTCAGATTGACGTCTTTTAAGAAGTTTATACCATGAATTACACCTTTCAGTTCTTCTCCGGGGATATTAACTCTCTGCGGAAATTGTGTTCCGGTAGCAACATATATAGCGTCATATCTCTTCCGCAGATCCTGGAAAGCAATGTCCCGTCCAACCTCAGTGTTGAGGATTATATTAACACCCGCCTGTTTAATAAGTTCAATCTCATGAGCTATTACCTTTTGAGGAAGACGGTATTCGGGAATGCCAAAAGCAAGGACCCCGCCGGCTACAGACTCGGCTTCATAAACATCAACATCGTATCCGATACGAACCAGATAGTAACCACATGTGAGGCCGGAAGCTCCGGCGCCGATAATGGCAACCTTCTTGCCGTTTTTCGGGAAAATGATATCCTCGTTGAATGGTTTTTCGTTTTTATAAGCGTAATCAGCCACAAAGCGCTTTAAATCGCAAATGGCAACTGCTTCGTCCAGGGTTCTGCGCCTGCATTTGGATTCGCAGGGTCTGGTGCAGATTCGTCCGCATACAGCCGGGAAAGGATTTTCCTGCCTTATTAAATTATACGCATCGATAAATCTTCCTGCGGTTATCAGCGATATATAGCCCGGAACATTTACATTTGCGGGACAGGTATTTTCACAGGGGGATATGAACAATTCCGAACATACACCGGCACGGCAGTATTTTCTTTTTATATGTTCCTCATATTCATGCCTGAAATATCTTATGGTGCTCAGGACAGGGTTAGGCGCAGATTGGCCCAGACCGCACATAGCAGTATCTTTTATGGTGTTGCCCAGCTCTTCCAACCGTTCAATATCGCCTTCTTCACCCTCACCCCGAGTTATTCGTTCAAGTATTTCAAGCATTCTTTTTGTTCCGAGGCGGCATGCCACACATTTTCCGCAGGACTCATCCTGAATGAAATCCATAAAGTATCTGGCGGTATCCACCATACATGTATCCTCATTCATGGCAATAAGTCCACCGGAGCCCATAATAGCGCCCAGCTTCGTAATAGATTCATAATCAGTACTGACATTGAGATTTTCCTGGGTGATGCATCCGCCTGAAGGTCCGCCGATTTGAGCTGCTTTAAACTTCTTTTTATCCTTTATGCCCCCGCCAATTTTAAAAAGTATGTCTCCGAGAGGCATTCCTGTAGGAACTTCGGCTATCCCGGAGTTGACCAGGTCTCCGGCTAAGGCAAATACCTTAGTACCTTTGCTGGTTTCTGTACCATATTGAGTGAACCATTCACTGCCGTTGAGAATAATAGCCGGAATACATGCAATCGTCTCGACATTGTTGATAATGGTTGGGCATCCGAAAAGACCCTTCTGGAAAGGCAGGGGAGGCTTTTGCCGTGGTTCTCCTCTCTGACCTTCAATAGAATTCATAAGAGCGGTTTCTTCGCCGCATACAAAGGCTCCTGCCCCGATCCTGATTTCCAAATCGAAAGTAAACTCAGTTCCGAAAAGCTTGCCGCCCAATAGTCCGCGTTGGCACGCTTCCTCAATAGCTTTTGAAAGTCGATCGACCGCAATGGGGTATTCGGCTCTGATGTAGACATAACCCATATTTGCACCGATCGCATATCCGCCTATTAACATGCCTTCAATAATGGAATGAGGATCACCTTCGATTATGCTTCTGTCCATGAATGCGCCCGGGTCGCCTTCATCGGCGTTACAGACGATATATTTTTTATTGCCCTCAGCCTTCAGCCCTGCTTCCCATTTAATACCGGTAGGAAATCCCGCACCTCCGCGGCCTTTAATACCTGATTTCTTAATTTCTTCTACAATTTCTTCAGGCGTTTTTTGCGTAATAGCTTTATATGCGGCAAAATAACCGTCATGGGCTATGTAGGCGTCTATATTGTCATGTTCTATGATTCCGCAGTTTCGAAGGGCAATTCTGACCTGGTCCTTGAAAAACTCGATGTCGTCTATTTTTGTGACATGTTTATTCAAAGATTTGTCATAGTAGGTATTTTCAATCAGTATTTTTCCGCCGGCGAGATGGTTTTCTACTATTTTTACAGCACTTTCCGGAGTCAGTTCGGTATAAAAGGTTCTTTCGGGAAGTACCAGCATTACAGGGCCGACGGCGCAGATTCCCATACAGCCGGTTTCATATACTAAAACATCTTTTTCCAAATTACGTTTTTTTATTTCTTCTATAACCGCATTTTTAACATCGGCGCAATTTGAGGATATACAGCCGGCGCCGCCGCATATCAGTACCTGATATTTATACTTATTGGCATTATTAATGTATTTGTTTTTAATCTGTTCCAGATCATGAATGGTGCTGATGGTATTGCTCATTTTCAAACACCTCCGCAATTCCTTAATACTGAGAGAGGATGGATTCCAGTTTGTTGGCATTAACCTGTTTGTAAACCACATTATCGATCATCATTGCAGGCGCAAGACCGCAAGCCCCGATGCAGCGTGCTATCTCAAAGGTAAAACGACCGTCTTTGGTGGTTTCACCTATACCTACACCCAGAATTTCAGATAATCTTTCAATGATTTTTTTCCCGCCTCTTACATAGCAGGCAGTTCCAAGGCAAACCCTTATCGTATGCTGACCTCTTGGTTTGGTAGAAAAGAAGGAATAGAAAGAAACTACTCCAGATACTTCTGACAGAGGAATGTCCAAAGATTTTGCAATGAATTGTTGTAAGTCAAGCGGGAGGTAACCATAGATTTCCTGAGCGAGATGAAGGATTTGAATTAAGCTTCCCTTTTTGTCCTTGTACAGGTCAATTACCTTTTCAATTTCACTGTATTTTGATGTTTTTTCTGTTGGGTAACATGTGCAGAAACCGGTGTTATTGCTCATTGTATAACCTCCTAGTATTATTAAGTTGCGCTGTCAAGCGCAAGTTTTCTTGTTGCTTGATATAATGCACGCAGGCGCTGTGGACTGGTGTGACCTCCTACCGCTTTGACGGTTTTTTTAAGGCTCC